>Ga0163108_10000813_pt1 | contig 23035 bp, 15 predicted proteins | sample Fk1155metaG_FD_109644 | JGI IMG/M metagenome (GOLD analysis project Ga0163108, IMG submission 109644) | Marine microbial communities from the Central Pacific Ocean - Fk160115 155m metaG | ecosystem: Environmental > Aquatic > Marine > Oceanic > Photic zone | place: The Central Pacific Ocean...
AGCACTGTCGCTATCTCGCTTCGAAGGGGATGGTGGCTATGACGGCCGACTATCGTGTTTCCAGTCGGCAGGGCACCAAGCCAGTCCACTGCGTGCGTGACGGCAAATCGGCGGTGCGCTGGGTTCGCGAAAACGCCAAGCGGCTCGGGATAGCCCCGGGGCGAATCGCTGCTGGCGGCGGTTCGGCTGGCGGCCATGTTGCAGGCTGTACCGGCACTTTACCCGAGCACGATGAATCGGGTGAGAACGCCAAGGTCAGTTCTGTACCCAACGCGATGGTGCTGTTCAACCCGGTCCTGATCACCGCCGAGGCAGCGGGGCTCAAAACATTCGGAGGCGACCGGTTGGAGAAACTGACGGAGCGATTGGGGGTGGAAGATCCGAAAACGATGTCGCCGTATCACAACATTCGAAAGGGTCTGCCGCCAACACTTGTGCTCCACGGCAAGGCAGACACGACGGTGCCTTACTTGACCGCTGAGGCGTACGTGAAGCAGGCTACCAATACCGGTTTGCGCGCGGAGTTGGCCGGCTACGACGACATGCCACACGGCTTCTTCAATTTTGGTCGCCGCGACAACAAAATGTTCCTCGCCACTGTCACGCGTATGCACGATTTCCTCGGTTCACTTGGCTACGTGAAAGGGAGGCCGACGGTCGAGAAATATCTCAAGAATCTGGCCAAGCAGGACTGATTTTGCCTTGAACGCTGGGCCGAAAAAACTGGGACTAATGTTGTCGGTGGCGTCCGATCAACCCGGCTTTGCGCAGGCGCTCGACTTGGCGGCCAAGGCGCTTGGCTCCGGGGAAAAGGTTTTTCTCTACTGCATCGACGATGCTGTGCCGGGCATCGGCGATCCGCGCTTGGCCAAGCTCAAGGCTGACGGCCTGAACCTGTTCGCCTGCGCGTATAGCATGCGCCAGCGCAAACTGCCACTCGACGACTCGGCGGTTTTCTCCGGCCTCTCGATGCTCAGCGACATAATGGCCGATACCGACCGGTTTGAGAGTTTCAACTGACGCCTGGTTAGGCGTGCTCAGCCGGGCACGGTAAGCGACTGGCCGTTGTCCTTCGGGCCAAGCGCGAGCAGGAACGGCGCAGCGATCTCGGAGAAGGCATTCGGCTTGCGCGCGGAGGCGGCCCCGGCGCCGAAGCAGCTCTGCAGCATCTCGGTGTTGACGACGCCAGGACTGAGCGGCACGCAGGCCATGCGGCTCGGCAGTTCCTCGGCCATCGCCTTGCTTAGGCCCTCTATTGCCCACTTGGTCGCACAGTACGGCGCCACCTCTGGCGAGGTGCCACGCCCCCAGCCGGAACTGAGGTTCACGATTACGCCGTGGTTGCGCTCAATCATCGCCGGAGCAAAATGCCGTGTGACATTCGCCACGCCCTTGATGTTGACGTCGATCACCGCGTCGAACTCCGCTGTCGGCACGTCGATGAGGTTGTCGTTGGCGTTGATGATCGCCGCGTTGTTGATCAGCAGATCGGGTTCGCCGTGCTCGGCGAGCGTGCGCCTGGCCCAGTCGGCGACGGCGCGGTCGTCGGTGACGTCCAGCGCTGTAAAGTCGTGCTCTTGGCCAAGCGAGGTTTGCAGCTTGCCGATCTGGTCGGCGGAGCGGCCGCAGCCGACGACCTTGTGCTCCAGTCGGGCGAACTCAGCAGCCAAAGCACGGCCGATGCCGCGGGTCACGCCCGTGATGACGATGATTTTGGCCACCAGCGGGAGTGGTTACGGCTTGATCGGTTGCAGCTTGATGTTTCGGATGCGCGTCACGGTCTGGAACGAGGTGATGCCGATTGGCACAGACAACTCGATCGGCCCGGGTCGCAGCGCGATAACGCGATCCTCAAGCAGGAGATCAACCACCATCTCATTGTCCACCCAGCACTGAATCTTGCCCGGCGTTACACGCGCTCGAAAACGGTACCACTGGTGGGTTTTAAATTCCTTGAACGTGGCGGTCTCGTTTTCCGCGGCGTCCATCCCATCGATGCTCGAGATGCCGATGACCGTGCCGCCCCAGCCGCCAGGAATAAAAGACGCATACGAGTCGCCCACAGGAAAGGTTAGCCCGCAGAAAAAGTCGTTGCCATCCAGCTTCATTGCCTCGGCCTCGAGTTCGTAGTTCGTGCGAGGGATGTTCTCGTGGGTGAGATTGATGCCGGAGATCAGCTCGCCCATGGCGATATGAATCTCGCCGTTCTTCACCTCGATCGCGCCTCCGCCGGCAAAGTCGGTGACCTCCCAGCCGGTGAGGTCTTTGCCGTTGAAAAGTTCGGTATTGCTCCCACCGGGCGTGAGGCAGCCGGTGCCCAGCACGGCGATCAGTAGGCCGGCGAACTCAGCTGCTCTTGACTCAAATATTCGTTTCAATGGTTTCATAAATCGGCGACCAACAAAATGGTGGCATCTCAGGAATCAAATCAAGTTTTATTCCAGATGCTTTTTACCTGAGCAATTGATTGCCAAATGCACGGATAGCCTACTCGGCAGTTTTTTTTGAGGCTTTAGGTTGCCTTTGCTGTGTCTTCTGCCATGCCTTGTCCTCCAAGTTATGATTCATTCGCGGCTCAATAAAACCGTGTCTGCAACAGGCGCGGTTCCAGTCAAGAGGGCTAATTGGTGTTGGACGGTTTTGGGCGGTCTGCTATCGTTAAAAGCAGCTCAGGTTTATGGGGATTGTTTTAGCAAAATTTGCAATAGGTAGTTATTGCCTTGATGGAATTTCATCTTTATTCGGCCTGTTTCAATTTTGGCACGAAGAAAGCGGTCAAAGTGGCATCAAACATATTGGCATATTTGCCGGTTATTCGGCTTGTTGCTTAGCATCTAAGGAAACGAATATTCCTCCGACCGCTGTAGTCGCCGACTTCCTCCACCAACAAGGCGGCAAGACGGATGCTGAATTGAAAGCTGGAGGGAAATAAAACGACTATTGCTGACGCTTATTTTGGTTATATTAAAAGCCATTATAATCATATGAAACAACTAAGGCCATACCTTCCAGCAATGATGTTTTGCCTTTGTGGCCAATTGCAAGCTGAGGTGCCCAAGGCAAGTCATCCACGCGCATCACAGGGTGATGCCAGAAAGATCGAAGCATTGGATCAGTTGCGCGAACCAACAGGGAAGATCTCGAGCAACTGGATCAATCTCTATGAAGCTCATATCGATGATTCAGTGGCGTACCGTCTCATGAAACCTTGGGGTTTTGATTCGGGCAAACGCTATCCGGTTATTGTTTCATTGCATGGTGCAGGAGGGAAGGGTAAGGACAACCGGAAGCAACTCAAAGATTGGAACAAACTTCTTGCTGACAAGCAGAGGCGTTCCGATCACCCCTGCTATGTGCTTGCACCTCAGACAACCCGTCTATGGGATGCCGCAGACCTAAAGAACATTAAACGGGTTATTGCGGGATTGTCGTCTGTTGATATGGACAGGATCTATATTCTTGGACACTCAATGGGGGGGCATGGGGCTTATATCATCATACAAATTGATCCAGGTTATTTTGCGGCGGCGGCGCCTTCGGCTGGGGCGGGCCGGTCGAAGACTGAAGAGTTTATCGATGCCTCATTGATTAAGGACATCCCGATATGGTCGTTTCATGGCGACAAGGATAGGGTTTGTCCAATTGAGCGTGATCGGAAACTGTTCGTTAAGATGAAAAAACTGGGTGGTAAGATGAAGTTTACCACCTGGTCTGGGGACGGACATGGCATTTCAAAAAAAATGATTATTGGCGGTGATAATGGCAGTACTCAAATCAGCAGTGATCGATGTGATCGGGAGACGGATTTTATGAAATGGTTGTTCAAGCAAAGACGCTCAAATAATCAACGATAAAGCGAGCAGGGGTAATGCGAGTAAATCAATGAGACATCTTCCTCCACAACGGGTTTTGCGGCTGTTTGCTTGCCTGTTTTGTTTTTTTCCCTGGGCAGTCTCTGACAGCCTTGCCTATCAACTCTTTTCTCCGCCTAAAATCACAGTAGCTCAGGGTTTTGAGGTCCGGCTTGCGGCATCCTCGCCGATAGTGGGGTATCCGATGATGGCGTGCATTGATGATCGTGGACGCTTGTACGTGGCGGAAAGCGATGGACGCAACTTGACGAGTAGGGAGGCCATTGAGCGAGAGTTGCCCCGTTTCGTAAGGCAACTGGTCGATCTTGATGGGGATGGAGTTTTTGATAAGAGCACCATCTTCGCGGACCGGATGACCATGCCGGAAGGAGGTCTTTGGCACAATGGCGCGCTCTATATTATTTCTGCCCCTTATCTTTGGAGACTTGAGGATTTGGATGATGACGGAGTTGCTGATAAACGTGACAAGATTCTTGGTAGTATGGAGTTTGATGGTCGAGCAAACCAGCACGGCCCCTACTTGGGTCCGAATGGAAGACTATATTTTTCCGGGGGTCATTTTGGTTATGACCTTGTTGGTATCGATGGGACTCGCTCTGGGTTCAGTCGTGCGGCGGGTATCTTCTCCTGCTGGCCAGACGGGAGCGATGTTCAGGTGGAAGGGCAGGGAGGGGTCAACCCTGTTGACATTGTTTTTACTGCCAACGGTGACATGCTTTCAACCTGTGCCATTTTTGACAGTTTCGGGGGGCAACGGCATGACGCATTGATTCATTGGATGAGTGGAGGCCTCACACAGCGAGTGTATGGGAGCCCATTGCTTCCGGATACAGGTTTACGCCTTCCCGCAGTCAGTCGCTGGGGACAAGTGGCCCCAGCCGGTTTGATGCGCTATCGTGGGCAATCTTTCGGTGAGGCATATCGTGATACCCTGTTCGCCTGCCAGTTCAATTCGCACAAGGTTGTCCATGTTCGCTTGGAGCCGAGGGATGGATCTTTTGTAACGGTTGAAAAAGATTTTCTTTCATCTGCAAGTGTTGGTTTTCATCCCGCCGACATACTTGAAGATGCTGACGGATCCCTCTTATTGCTCGATACAGGAGGCTGGTTGAGTTGGGGGTGCCCGTTTTCAAAAAATGCCAAGCCTGAAATCAAGGGCGCCATTTATCGCATTCAAAGGAAGGGAAGTCCTGTTCAGCAAGACCCACGCGGGTTGACTCTAGTGTGGGATTCACTTGAGCCTGAAGGGTTGGTTCAATTGTTAAAGGACCCCAGGCAGGTTGTTAGGGACAGAGCGGCGGAAACACTCATTGAAATGGGTGAAGTTGTCCTGGATGAGATTACGAGCGCTATCTCAAATTCCACGGAAACGGCCTACAGGAAGCGATGTCTTTGGCTGGTTTCCAGGCTGGGCGGTAAACGTGGTATGGAAGTGCTTCAAGAGGCCTTGTTAGATTTGGACCCCGGCATGCGCCAGGTGGCAGCCAGGTCTCTTGGAAGATTGAAGAATATGTCAGCTGTTGAGCCACTGGCTAGGCTCTTGGATGATCCCAGTCCATTCGTTCAGGCTGCAGCTGCAACTGCGATCGGGCAACTGGGCGACAAAGCGGCCCTCCCGTCATTATTTGATAAATTGGATTCCGTTGATTCCCTTCATACGCGTCATGCCTTTGTGTATGCCCTTATTGAGATTGAAGACCCGGTCGGCGTGGCCTCATATTTGTCGGATGACACGCATCCATACCGGCAGCGTATTGCACTGAGGGTTCTGGCTGCCTTGGGTAGCGATCTGGCTGCGGCAAAGGTTGTGCCCTTATTGCGTTCATCAGACAGTAACGTGCGTCAGGAAGCACGTCGGATGATTTCTAACCGCAAGGAGTTGAAAGACGAAATCCTTCAAGTCTTCCGTGAGCTTGTTGCAGAACATGAAGGCGTAGCAGCCAACGAACAACTGATCGAGGGAATTGTCATGGCCTATGCGCAGGATGACGCTTTTCAGACGATCCTGTTGGAGATCCTAGCTTCCAAAGAGATAACGTCTGAAGTTCAGGGTCAAGTGCTGGCTGCTCTGGGTTTTCTTGATGACTTTCCTCAACCTCTCGAAAAATGCGTTCTTCTTGGATTGAATCGTGGTGCGTCAGAAGTAAGGGAGGAGGCCTTGAACATTGCTCGGCGATTCGAAATAAGTCAGCCTGTTTTGGCTGCCGTATCCCTCCTTGCAAAAAACGAAGACGAGTCGCCCGTGACGCGTGCGAGCGCTATGCAAGTCCTTGCAAAACACCAAGGTTACCTTTCCGATGCATCCTTTGCCTTTTTGGTAAAACTTCTCACAGGTGAGCAGACACCGGTTATCCTGGGAAGGCAGGCTGCCCAAGCTTTAGGCTCACTCCGCCTACATTCACTGAAAGAGCCGCAATCGGATGCGATGATTCAAACCATAGCCGGGGCTCGTTCCTTTTATCTGCCCAGCCTGATCAGGCCTTTTGCTCTTGGACGTGAACAGAATGCACCGGAGGAATCTGTCATTGATGATGCAGCATGGAATCTTCTGGGTGAAAAACTAGCTGCGGCGCTTGAACAAAGTCCCGGGCTCATCTCGCTTCAACCCGGTCAACGTCAAGAGATCATAAAGGCCTTTGCTGATGCTAACGAGGGTGCCCTCGCGGCATTGTCAGGAGTTTTGAAGAATGGATTCTCTGGCCAGAAGGAACAGGAGTCTAAAATCAAGTCGCTCCTCGACATTCTGGACTCCGGGAATGCATCTCATGGACGCGTCTTGTTTCATGACCAACGGGTTTCCTGCGGTGCCTGTCACCGCATTGAAGGTCAGGGTGGACAGTTGGGGCCAAACTTGACGAAGATCGGGCGCATTCGACAACCCCGTGACTTACTGGAAGCTATTCTTTATCCGAATTCGACAGTTGTTAACGGTTATGAACATTATGTTCTGGAAACGATCGATAGAGAATCATATGGCGGTATTATTCAGCGTGAAACCAAGGATGCCATTTATCTGAAAAATGCGAGCATGCGCAATGTGCGTGTTGCAAGGAGTCAAATTCATCGTGTTACGATTTCACCGATATCGGTGATGCCATCCGGGCTTAATCAATTATTGTCCCAACAGGAGCTGTTGGATCTGGTCGCGTTCCTGCAAACTTGCCGCTAATGTTTGATCCTTTAGTAAAACAACCTCTGCTCACAACAATCGTAGTCGTGCTGTTAGTGGGCTGCGGGGTCAACCAGTTGTTTTCCAATGTATTGTCATACAATGATAAAAGTGATCTTTCACAAAATGCATTGTTTGAACATGCTAGCTTAAAGAAAAAAGAAAGTAATAAAACTGATACCAAGATTCGATTTGCAGCTTACAATGTTTTATTTGGGTTATGGGCCAAACCGGAATCAATTGGAGAAATGTTTAATCCATATGACCTGGATGTAATTTGTTTCAATGAAGTTCCTAATGGCGACTGGACAGCGCGTGTTGGACGGGTATTAGGGATGGATTATGTCCACCTGGGTAAAGTTTCCTCCGCAAATCACAAGGACAAATACAAGTCGATTTTATGTCGGTTTCCTTTGCGCGATAAAGGTGAAATAATCATAAACGCGAAAGGGTGGAAACCCGCCTCCCTTGTATCAGCAAAAACTAACATAAAGGGCGTGCCGCTAACGCTCTATTCAACCCACATACCAGGACAACAAGCGGTTGAGGGTTCTGCAGCGGCATTCATAGCAGAAAATCTGACTAGTGTTCCAGGGAGCGAAAACATTTTTGTTCTTGGGGATTTTAACAATCATTTAAATCAAGGTGCGCTAAAATCCTTTAAGGCAATTGGGATGAAATCAATGTGGAAGGGGCTTTCGATTGATACCGAAAAGATCAGCACCCATAAGCATATTGAATCCGGCAATGAATCAGGAGTGATTGATCACATTTTCTTCAGGGCTAATTATACAATAATAAAAGTCAAAAGGGGCGGAATAATCAATAGCGCATTTAATGCTCCAGAAGCTGAGATTAACATGAATCGATATAAAAAAGAATGGTTTAAATATGGGAAACCGTTTTCCGATCACCGACCCATCTGGGCTGAATTTAGCTTTCGCCCAGATGACAGCGAAAAGTGATCAAGTATACAATGTTGAAGTGCTTTACAGTCATTAAGCTCTAATTGGACGAATGTTGTGATAAATGAATATCGGTTTTGATTTATGATCATCAGGGCGTTGGCATCTTTATTGTTTTTTTTTGCGGGAGGTTTTTTGGGCTTCTTCGTCTACTCGGGTTGTGTGGCGTACCTTATTGAAGAAAACCTGCCAAACCAGGAAATAGCCGAAGGCTTTGTGGAAACCTTCCGCATGGTCATTTTGATCGGGTCACTCCGAATCGGGGAACTTGAGGAGTATGTTACACCGATCGCAATATCTTTAATCTTCGCCCTATTGGTAGCGAGTCTTCCATTTCTTTGGACACGTAAAAAGCCCAGATAGAGGAAAGATGTTTTAGGGTCGTGCCTTTAGGTTTGATTCCACGCATTTCCCCGCAACTCTTGTCTTTACTACATTTGGATACATTTCAAATTTCAGGCTTTTTCAAAATGCGGTGTCAATAAGAGCAAGGAATTAAAAGCTGCTTAGTTGCTTGTAACCAAATTGTTCGACATGAACATACATCCTTTACCGCCTCGTAGTCGGCACGCGAGTGGCAGTCGATGCTGTCGTAGCTGGCACTAATTGCACAGAAGGTTCCATTTGGCCAAGCGGGCTTGCATTTTGGCATGGATGCGGCTCAATTCTCTGCCGCAGCATTATGAAGAAATTTTCAATGAAACAACTGCTTTCGCTTGGCTTTTGTTTGCTGGTGTCTTCCTGTGTAAGTCTTGTACGCGGCCCGGGTGTGGGTGGACCTGTCCACGATGTGGTGATTCAAAATGGAACGATTTACGACGGGAGCGGTGGCAAGCCGTTTGTCGGCACGGTGGCGATTCTTGAAGACAGGATTTCCTACCTCGGCCCCCTGGCGAAGTTGCGCGCTCTGGCGGTGATTGACGCCACCGGCAAGGCGGTTTCGCCTGGGTTCATTAATATGCTGAGCTGGACGGCCAACGCGTTGCGGCGCGACGGCAGATCGCAGAGCGACATCCGGCAGGGCGTCACGCTTGAGGTACTCGGGGAGGGTTCGTCGCTTGGCCCACTCAACGCCAATATGCGCCGGCGCAAGGACGGGACGAACGCGCCGTGGACTACGCTTGGCCAAGGGCTCGAGCATCTCGTCGACCTCGGGGTGTCGCCGAATCTTGCGTCGTTCGTTGGTGCGACCACGCTTCGCGTGCACGAGGTCGGTTACGAAAATCGTCCTGCCACCGAGGCCGAACTGGAGCGGATGCGGGCGCTCGCCCGTGCGGCGATGGAGGAAGGCGCGGTGGGCATCAGCACGGCGCTGATTTATGCCCCGGCTGACTACGCCTCGACGGAGGAGTTGGTGAGCTTGGCCAAGGCAGTCGCGGAGTACGACGGGCTGTACATCTCCCACATGCGCAGCGAGGGATCGCAACTGCTCGAGGCGTTTGACGAGCTGTTGACCATCGCGCGCGAGGCCGGCATTCGGTCGGAGATTTATCACCTCAAGGCGTCGCGCCGCGGGAATTGGCACAAGCTTGACGAGCTGATCCGGCGCGTTGAGCAGGCACAGAAGGACGGCCTGCAGATTACGGCCGACATGTATACTTACAACGCCAGCTCCACTGGTCTGACCGGTATGATCCCGACGTGGGTGCAGGAGGGAGGGCACGAGGCGTGGATGAACCGCATGCGCGAACCTGAGGCACGCAAGCGGCTGCTCGGCGACCTGCGCGAGCAGCTCGCCAACCAGCCGCCGGAAGGCATCATGATGGTCGGGTTTGAGAACGAGGATCTGGGTAAAAAATTCATGGGCAAAACCGTAGCTGAGGCGGCGCGAATTCGGGGCCAGTCGCCGGAGGACACCATCATCGACCTTGTACTCGAGGACAACAGTCGCATCCAGTGTGTTTACTTCAGCATGTCGATGGACAACATTCGCAAAAAGATCGCCCTGCCGTGGGTGTCGTTCTGCTCTGACTCCGCTTCGCTCGACCCGGCCAACGCGACCGACATGACCCATCCGCGTGCGTACGGCAGCTTCGCCCGCGTGCTGGGGGAATTCTCGCGGGACGAAAAGATCATCCCGCTGCAGGAGGCAATCCGGCGGCTGACCTCCTTCCCGGCTGCCAACCTGAAAATCAGGAACCGGGGCAGTTTGAAATCTGGTTACTTCGCCGACGTGGTCGTGTTTGATCCCGAGACCGTTACCGACCATGCAACATTCAAGGAGCCGCACCAGTTTTCCACGGGCGTGGAGCACGTCTTCGTGAATGGTGTGCAGGTGCTGAAGGACGGCGAGCACACTGGCGCCAAGCCGGGCCGCGTCGTCCGCGGCCCCGGCTGGAAAGGCCACCCCAGGTCGGAGTAACCCACACCCCAAGTACAGCTACAGTCTGGTCGAGGGCTAATTGGGCACGCTCACCCGGAAGAAGGTCGCTTTTGCCGCTTGGTCAAGCGGGACGGTGTGGTGGATGAGATCGTTTTTGCCTGTGGCGGTTTGAACCTCGCGCCAACTGCGAAGATCGGCCGATTGTTCGATGACATACCTCACACCGTCCTCACCGTGGAAGGTGAAGGTGAAGGGCTTTCCTGAGTCGAGCGCCAATTGAATCGGCTTGGTTGGGCTGACGATTCCACTTTCATTTTTGGAACCAGGAGTAGATTTGGCCAGAGAGGTTGGGATGCCCTTGTCGTTAGATCGCCCCATGGTTTCGTCCGGTTTTTGTTTGCCGAAGGTGACCTCGTCGGCCAAGCGGCCTTCGGGATCGAATAGCAAAATCGATTCGCCCTTGGCCGTGAGCTTGAATGCCACGTGGAACTCATCACTGGTTTGTAGGGGTTCGTCATCGGCCCAAATCAGCAGGTAGCCTTTGGCCGGGATGGTTGCGCCCTCCGGGAATTGCCATTTGCGCGGGGAGATCTTGTCATCGGTCAGCCACCAACCGGATAGGTCGACCGGTAGTTCACTGCGGTTATGTAACTCGATCCAGTCGTCGAAGTCGCCGTCGGCAGCGTCTGTGAGCGTGGTGTCATTGGAAGCCATCCATTCGTTGATTTGAATGCTTTCGTGCGGGAAGGAGGCATCGCCCGTGTAGCTGACTTCGATGGATTGTGAGGCGTCTTCGATCGGTTGACCGTCACCTGCTATGGCGGTGAGAGTGTACGATTTTTGAGTGCCTTCGACTGGCAGCGCTAGTTGCCATTTAGTGAGCTGTTTCCATTCGAGTTGATGGGGCACCCCGTTGACTTGGAGTGACCGCATTCGTAGCGGTGCCGACCCGGAGAGGTTAACAGTGAGTTTGTCCGTTTGAATTTCACTCAACTGACTGATGTAAAACTCGTCGTCCATTCGGTCGATTATTTGTTGAAGGTAGGAGAATCGGGCTTTGATGAAGGAGGTGAGTGATGTAGGTCGGTTGACGGCCTGCTTGTTGGCCTTGAGGGCGTCGTATTTTTTGTCGACATATTCCTTGAATGCATCGCCGTTCATTGGACCGTCTAGTAACTCAAGCATCGCTCTTAGGTACTGACGTTTAAAGTGGTTAATTTGATAAATTTTCTTGATAATAGAGTCACCTGTCAGTCCCCAGAAAAACGGGTTACTGGTGCTGAACAATTGATTATTACTGCCGAATGATCCCTTGCCCAGGCCAAGATCAATGTCCCACGGGATCATTTCAAAACGGCCCTTGGCCGGTTTGAAAGTGGACATGTTTTGGCCGTTGGATGCACCGTAACTGTCCCAGTTGCAGATGGCGTTTTCCATTGCGAATACACGCATCCACTGTTCCATGTTGGCGACCTTCTCAAGGCGCTGAATATACTCTGGATTATTCGTGTCGTTGATTCGCTGGACCAGTTCGAACAGGTTGGCCATTTGGTTAGCGGAACCGTCATAAGCCCGAGGAGACCAGCTCAGGCGATAATACCATGGCTGAATTCCGTTTTTATCCTGATTGCCGCTGAGAAATGCAGGGTGGGCTTCGTATTGGTAGCTTTGGCTTCTATTGGGGCTGGTGAGTTCCTTCCACATCTGGATTTTATATAGCTCGCCTCCGGCAGCCGGATACCATTGCTGAATCAGATCGCGGTTGGGGCGTTGGGTATCCTCGTAAACCTTTGCGCGTTTGCGTCCGTTGACATAGAGGTTGACGTATCTTCTGTGGATGGCCGTGACACCTGCCTTGTACATCAGCCAGAAGGCTGCCTGTTCAATTTGCGCTGTTGGTTCAGGAGTGCCATCAGAAGGTGCACCCGGCAAACTCAACACAATTTTCTTGGCGCCCATAAAGCGGTCGTCGCTTGGGAAAGTGGCGTTGTAATCTGACAATGCGCCGGTCGGCCCGGTATACACGCGGCTATGGAAAGAGCCGGCACCGTAATACATGCCCGCACCGTAAATCACACGTTCACCGTTATAGACCATCGTTACCGGTAGGGGAGCGTTGCTCCGTTTGTGATTATTGCCCCACTGCAACGAGGCGTCTCGATTGATCAAAAAATGGTATTGACCTAGCTCGTTTGCCTTGGCCGGGTTAGTCCCCATGCGTACCAGACACTCTCTCGCCGGAGCAGTGCTTGGATAGATGCTCGTTTGTGCTTCCCCAAGAGCATCCTCAGCTTCGATCCAAAAACAAACCAGTTTGGCCGTGGTTTGTGCAGGTAGCTGGCCGGTAAAGATACCGTCGTTGGCAAATTGGTCTTGCGCCGTGCCGTTGTCTACCATCTCAACTTGAGTCCTCGTTTTGCTTGGATCGATGCGGTAGTGCAGCGTGACCTTAGCCAAACCATCCGGATCGGCGATTCGAGCACTGACGGTTGCCGGTTGTTTATTATTCGGATAAATAGGGGAATGAATCACTCCGGTGATGACCGGGGCAACATTCTCAACTTGGATTGAGTTCGGCCGGGTTGGCGTCCCTAAGTTGGTCGGAACTGGCAGACTGCCAAATGCCTCGTAGCCCCCGTTGCGCGTGCGCATTAGCAACTCCGGGTGACCGCACAGCCATCGCGCCTTGGCTTCGATACGCATCTTCGTTGGATTTCGACCTGACAACGATAGCCAGATGCCATTGCCTTCCGTGTCGCCGCGGTTGGATGCCTTCACATGTAACGCTTTGCTTCCGTCGGGGCCGTTGCCGGCGATGATTTCGGATTGATTGTGTGTGCCGACGATTTCCAGGCTGGATCTTTTTTCAAAACCGGGATTCTGCACCCGCTTGGCATCCGTTATGGCATTGTAGACTTGAACGTCGTCCACAAGGCACTCGCCTTTATCGAGCAGAAACATTTGTAGATAATTCGGTAAAAAAAGGTGGCCTCGAGTTTTATCCGGTGAACCTTCGCCGGAGATTTTAACCCATTCGGATTTATTACTTTCGTCACTGTCGGCCCAGTTGCTCGCCTGTCTATTGTCCGAGTGAGAATCTCGCAATTCAAGACTGCTCCCGCCGGCATCCGACCACTCACCCCAGGTGCCGCCGTCGCCGTAAGTCACCTCGTCCACCGGCACGCGAACTGACTTCAACGAGCCGGGTTTACCATCGGCAAGCACATCTTTCGGCATGGTGAGCAGAAGTCGCTCGCCACGATTCGACAACGTCCCGCTGTAGTTGCCATAAACTAAATTGGAGTCGAGATCCTTCTGCTTACTCAAGAGCTGAGCACGGTTTTTGGCTACGACCAAGTACCCCCCGGGAGCCAAGCTTGTGCCGTCCAGAAAACGAAAATCAATGCCGTCTTTCAACTGCCAGTTGCTCAAGTCAACCGCTTTATTGCCGCGATTGTGCAGTTCGATGTATTCGTCGCCTGAGTCGAGCGATATGGGGTTGTACATGATCTCGTTGATGACAATATCATGTTGAAACGGCGACTGGTTCGACTGACGAAGTGTTGGCTTGGCGAAGTGATCCCATTGAGGATCGCCGTCGCGAGAGCGGCCCAGCGAGTAGCCATTTGGTTGCGCATTGTAATGAACAGCATCGAGCACTCGGGTATCTGTGGCATTTATAAACCAAACCGCACCCTTTCCATCGACCAGCGGAAAACCAAGCTGCTCAGAAGACACTATTAATTGTTCTCCGGCACCAATTATTGTATCCTCGTTAAAGGTGAATTTTTTATTTCCAATCGAGTCTGTCAGTACCGCACCGGACAAATCTGCTTCTGTTGTCGAGTGGTTGAACAACTCGACGAATGCTGGAGTGTTGCCGTCAGCGTTGGTTTTAATTTCGTTGATGCAAACCGTGCGCAATGATTCGTTGCCGTTGGTATCCACCCTACCCGGCGAACCGCCGACGCTATTGCTTTGAACCCAGGCTCGCACGTCCTGTTCCCCGTATGATGGGCGACCAAGCGTCAGCGAGTGGCCGGCGCCGTCCGCACTGCTTGGCCATGGGGCACGTGTGTCGTAGTTGACCTCGAATAGCACCGCGTCGAGATTGTTTTGCAGCCGCAACCGACCGCCGTTGTTGGAGAGTCTCCCCGTGTATGGCCCTAGCACGTTCTCCAGACCATACGCTTTTTTGACCGCCTCGGGGTCGGAGGCAATGACGAGATAGTTCAGTTTCTCGATACGTGTTCCGGATGGCAGGCTGTAGTTAATGTCGCCGTTGATGTGGAAGCCGCCGAGTTCCTCCCACCACGGCTGCGAGTTGAAAATCTCGATAAACTCCAAGTTGGCTCCGCCTTCCTGCGGTGCTGGATGATACATGATCTCGGAGATGACAAAGGGCGAACGCCGATTCGACGGCCCGAGACGCTCGACCTTGGCGGCATCACCGCTTAAGGAACTAGAGAATGTCTCATTGATGGTGCCAAATAAAAACAGCAAAGAAAAAAGGGTGAGTTTTTTTTTCATTTTTTAGTTGTAGCACAATGATGCGAACCAATTGGCTGACACAAACCAACATGTAAAGCGCAATCCGTAATGGCAACACAAATAAAGCAAGCTCCTTTGTGATGGGCAAGAATTCGGTGTTGGGGTGGATAGATGGAAAGAGCCTCTTTAAATCGATCGTTTGTGGAATTGGCCGTCTTTCATGATGACTTGAAGATTGTCGCGGTCGAGGAGGACTTTTGGATTGGTTAGGGGATCTCCTTTGACCAGCAGTAGATCGGCGAGGAAGCCCTGCTTTACTTGACCCAAGCGATCGGGCAAGTCCATGGCTTCACCCCCATTCTTTGTCATGGTGAGGATCGATTCCATGTTAGTCATGCCACAGTGCTGGATGAAGTGATCAAGATCCCGTGCGTTTTGACCATGTGGGGTGATCATAAAACCGTAATCGCCTCCGCCCAAGATCCTGACGCCTCGTTTCATCAATTCCCTGATCCCCTTGGTGGCACCATCCAATTCTTCCCGAAAGCCCATTGCCTTTATTTGTTCCTCAGTGAACCAATCATATCCCTCATAGGCGGCAATTGCCGTGAAGCCAATGTTGGGGCTGACAAATAGCCAGTCCTTGTTTGCCTCCAGCATGTCCAGGGTTTCCTCGTCCGTATAGTTGGCATGATAAATCATGTTTATGCCGTTACGGATACAGCGTTTAACTGATTCGGCGCTGCGGGCGTGGGCACTGAGGCGTTTTCCGTGCGCGCGTGCCACCTCGGCGGCGGCGGCCACCTCCTCTTCACTCATTACCGTGGTATCTGAACCGGCGTGCGGGACAAAAGTGTCTCCAGAAATGACCAGTTTGACGATGTCCACGCCCTCGCGAATCAGTTCGCGAATCAGTCGGCGATATTCCTCCGGGCCGTCCGCCATCAGTGCCATTGATTTGACTTCCGGCATGTGCAGTGTGCGCATATCGCCCAGTCCACTGGTGACGGTTAACCAGGGGGTCGCAGCCAGGAGGCGCGGGCCGGGAATTTCGCCCTTCTCAATGGCGTTACGAATCACGACATCGAGCCGTGGCTTGGCCGATGCGGCGCTGATGCAACTTGTAAAGCCATGGTCAATATAAATTTGGGCATTGTGCATCGTGAGCAGGGTGTGTTCCTCGGTAGGAATTCTTCCCAGCGCAGTCAAGTCGTCGACATTATCGATACTCAGGTGGGCATGGGATTCAACCAATCCAGGCATCAGTGTTGTGTCGCCTTCTCCATCGATGATTTCAGCTCCGTCGCGTTGTAGCGATTCTCCTTCCTTGGCAACGTCAGCGATCTTATTGCCATCCACCAGCACTTCCCCCCTGAAGGGTTCATCCCCGCTGCAGTCGAGTACGGTTACGTTAGTGAATAGATGCTTGCTCATTTGGTCATTGGTTGCTCAAGTTGGTTGGCTGTTTGTTTTTTCCCTAAGTTCATTCAACAAGTCTCTGGCCGCTTTCCCCAAGTGCATTGTGTCGACGCCGGCCAAAATCAAATTGTACCCCTTCTGCATGTAGGGTCGCACCGCCTCGGCGTTGACCCCAAAATAACCGATCGGCATGCCCTTGGATTGGCAGGCTTTGGTGATCTGTTCAATGGCACCGACGACAGCCGGATCTTCGAGCTTGCCCATCCTGCCGAGACTGGCGGAAAGGTCGTACGGCCCAAGCATGATGCCATCGATCCCCTCCACACGGACAATTGGCTCAATATTTTTAACTGCTTCGATATGTTCCGCTTGGACAATGACCGCCACTTGTTCGTTGGCCGTTTCCAGATATTCTGCGAAGCGCATCCCGTAGCCGTGTGCCCGGCCGAGACCGACTCCGCGTGTTCCCTCCGGCGCGTAGCGCGCGTAGCGCACTACATCCTGAGCCTGCTCCACCGTGTTGACCTGCGGGGCGATGATGCCTGCCGCACCAAGGTCCAGTACCTTTTTGATCGGCACTTCCTCGGCGGCAGAAAGTCGAACAACGCACGCAACCTGGTTGCCAACTGCCTGAAGGATGCACTGAATGTCGCTGTACTCTAGGGAGCCGTGTTCGGCGTCAAGGAACAACCAGTCGAAACCGACGTCAGCCAAAATTTCTGCCGTGGCAGCCGTGGGGAGAGTGACCATGGTTCCCATCAGTGTTTTTCCACTCTTTAATCGTTGCCGGAAGTTTTTGCACATGACTGGTAATATGTTCGCTTGGTTGCTTTGATGCCGGGTTTGCTCAGCACAATAAAATCACCCGTCAAGGCCTCATGTTTAGGAAACACCGAATCTATTCTGATCGTGTTACCTAAACCGGGCTAAAGCATTCGTTAGTCTGGACGGGCCGATTATTTGATCGATGTTCTAGAGTAAGTCAATGCTGGGACGCATGGAGGGCATGGTGTATTTGGTCGAGCGCGGTTATCTTTTCCATAGCGCCAACAGTTCCGTCCATCGGTTGTTTTGAAGCAGCCAAGGTTCGTTGGAGTGATAGTCTGCGTTGGGTTCTTCAGATAAATCCAGCCACGGTTTATCGATGTGTGGGAACGCTCGAATGAAACCGTTAAGGATGGCTCCGGTGACAGCGCCGCGCGGGTTTCCCGGGATCGCGTTGTAGCGATGGTGATAACCGGGGACGAAGCGGGTCCCGACCCCTTCCATCATGGATACCCCCATGGGGTTGCATCCCAGAATCCAGTTGATCTGCAACTCGGCCAGTTTTCTGCCTTCCGTCACCCCGACACCGGAAGCCAGCAGGCCTTCGATGGCGATATCGAGGCGGTAGGCGCTTTCCCCCACGTACCAGTCGTTGACATCTTCAACCTCGCGGCAATACGTCAGCGATCCATCCTTGGCCCGGCGCATTGCCGCTCCGAACGGGTTGAGGCACAATTGATTCAGTTCCTTCACTCGTTTCCGCGCGTGTGGTGTAAGTTCGCCTGACAGCGCTTCGTCCCCTGTCAGGATGGCAAACTTGGCCAAGGCGGCAAAATGTGTTCCCAACGCGCCTTGGTCTCTCCACTCGGCTACGCGGTTTCGAGCCGTGTCGATATACTTCCTGTTGCCTGTTGCCTGTGACAAAGCCAGCAGAGTGGTAAGGTTACCCCCGGTTCCTGTGAACAGACGTTCGGCCAGTTTGGCGTAATGCAATCCCTTTTGTCTAAGTTGCTGGTTGCTGGAGTGTTTCAGAATCAAGGCGGCCCGGGCATAGATCACCGCGAGATGCGACCGGTCTCCGTTCGAAGATTTCACGGGGCGTTCGTCATCGGTGTCTGGCAGGTTGTCGGTTTCCTTTTCGGGTTCCCCCCAATAACGATACCCGGAGTATACCTGATCCAGCAGCTTGAGACTGATCGGGTCGAGCATTTTGTCGATCCATTCCATACCCCAGACGATTTCTTCGATCAACGTCACAGGTATCTGCCGGTTGGGGGCAAGATTTCCGTCCGCACCCAAGTAACCTACCGCTAATAGCGACAGCGCCCGAAGCGCGTCGGGGGTCAACCCATTGTATTTGTTGTAATCCCCTGCGTCGTGCCAGCCGCCGGACAGATCCCGCCACGTCCCGTCCGGGAGTGTTGCATCGTCAAGGTGGCAGGCAGCGTGCACGCCGGGTATCAGCATTCCGCATCGTTGCTCGTAATAAAACCGAATCGACGATTCAAGTGTTTCGGGTACGACAAGTTCACCGGCGATTTTGAATGGAGGGGATATCAGCCGGTTATTGTTCGTCTGCATCACCACGGCGTACTTGCCTTCTGATTGAACGTCGGAAAAGTCAGCGCTCCAGTAGTACGCGTTCAAATTTTTTATATAGCCGTGCTGTTTCCAGTCGAGGGTTTTGACGATTTCGGAATTTTCAAGATTCGTGAGGTGTGCCGGTGAGGTGTACTTTAGTTCGGTCGAGGACTCGAGAACCACGCGCTTGGCCAGGGACTTGGCCTCGTGGCCAAGTTGATTCACCCAAAGCTGGACAGCGGGTCTCCGCAGGAAATCAACGCCAACATCGTCCAAGTGGAAGGTATCTTCTCCGTTGCTCTCAACACAAAGCTGCACCTGAAGAGCCCCTTCAGGTTTGCGTGCCCTGAGCTCCATCAATTTCCATTTACTCCCGCTTGATGCGGTGATTTTCTTTTGGACATCCCGGTGAATCGCAACAACGGGTTTCCGGCCGGATCGGCCGGTCCAGACCAGGCTCAATCGAAAGGCTGCGGCTGGATCACCGGAAATCCTCGCCCGCGCATGCACCGACTGAACTTCGGGGTTCAATCTCAGGGCGATGGTGCGAACCCCGGTGATCCCGTTGCTGGACTCGACAGTTCGTTCGCCTTCGCCTCCGTTGTAATCAGCAAAAAACAGCTTGGCCGAAAAGGACTCGGGGGTGTTGAAGGGGCCAGTTGTCACGCGCAGGCTTCGGCTCGACCGGTAGCCGTGATCCTTGACAATCTGCAATCGCTCCGGTTCGTCAACCTTCAGTTGACCAAGCGGCAACCATCCGCCCAGTCGCTTTGAGTCCTGCTCAAAAGAGGGATTTGGCGCCAGGTTCAAGCCGGGATGAACTTTTGCCGCCGTGGTGGCTAGGACCAGTAAATAAATCAGAGACGAGTTTTTCATCATCAATAAAACACAGGGCATTGAGTGATTCCAACACCAGTTGGTTAATCCTCACCGAACCTCTGCGTCGTTGTCAAAAAAACTTGGCAGCGAATCCTTTTTTGTAACAAAGGCCTGCTGGATTAGTTGAGGCCAATTGTCAACCGTAGAGCGAGGGCAGAAGGCTGGGGAAATTTCATTCGAGTGTCAATAATACCGAACTGCGTGAGTCCCAATTAGGGGGGCTTGACAAAAATGCGCGATGTTGCGCTCATCCGTGTCTTTGGTGTTCCATGAGAGTGAGTTCTGTAAACATCCCGTGTCTGCTTGCTTTGTCGTTTTTCGCCAACATCGAAGCAGGACGGCCATTGCCGGCTGACAACTTGTGGGTGAATCCGATTCTTCCTTTCCTGAAGGAGCATTGCATTGAATGCCACGGGGCAAAGAAACCCAAGGCCGGCTTGGATCTAGCCGCCTATGGGCAGGAGAGTCCTATTCGCAGGGAACGCAAACAATGGAAGAAGGTGCATAGAATGTTGCGCCGAGGCAAGATGCCGCCAGAGAAGGCGCCGCAGCCACTGGAGGATGACCGGCAGAATGTGGTGAAGGCACTTGATGAGGCGCTCGCGGCGCTCAACTGCGACGGAGTGAGGGATCCGGGCCATGTCACGTTGCGTCGGCTTAATCGCACCGAATATAACAACGTGGTTGCTGATCTGTTCGGGATCGACTTTAAGCCAGCTCAGAATTTTCCCTCTGACGACTCGGGTTATGGCTTCGACAACATTGGCGATGTGCTCTCACTTTCGCCCGTACTTTTTGACAAGTACCTTGCTGCTGCGGAGCGGATCACCGATGAGGTGGTCGGTGGCACTTCCCCGAATGAGCCAAGCAGTCTTCTCACTTGCCTGCCGGAAAGTGACGCCGACTGGCAGCCGTGTGCCCGGCAAATTCTCGAGCCGGTTGCAACCCGTGCTTTTCGGCGGCCGTTGAGGGACGGTGAGATGGAAGGGATTCTTAGTGTTGCCGAATCTGCGCACGCTGAAGGCGCAAGTTTCGAGCAAGGCATCGAACTTGCGTTGCAGGCAATACTGGTCTCCCCGGATTTCCTGTTCCACGTTGTCGAGGTTCCCGCTCAGGGCCAAGCGCAAGTGATTGAACCGTTAAGCGGGTTTGAGCTTGCTGAGCGTATATCTTTTTTTCTGTGGAGCCGCCTGCCCGACGAAGAACTGGTCTCCTTGGCCAAGGCGAACAAGCTGACCGACCCGGCCATCGTGGAGCAGCAGGTGCGGCGCATGCTGAAGGATAAACGATCGTCGGCGCTGGCGGATAACTTCGCCGCACAGTGGTTGCAACTTCGCCGCATGGAGACGGTCACGCCTGATCCGGATTGCTACCCGGCATTCGACGACGAATTACGCCGTGATAGCAGGCGGGAATCCGAGCTTTTTTTCAGCACAGTTGCGAGTGACGATCTCAGTGTGTTGACACTTCTGGATGCCGACTTTTCCATCGTCAATGAACGGCTTGCCCGGCATTACGGGATTCCTGACATCAAGGGGGCACAGTTTCGTCGAGTGGGTTTAGAGGATGGTCGCAGGGGAGGGATTTTGGGTCACGCAAGCATTCTTACTCTTACCTCCAATCCCACACGCACTTCACCGGTCAAGCGGGGCAAGTGGATTTTGGAGCAAGTTCTCGGCATGCCGCCCAAGCCACCACCGCCCAATGTTGAGAATCTCAGCGAGGAGGCTGAAGAGGTGCAGGCGGCTTCGTTGAGAGAAAGGCTTGAGAAGCATCGTGCCGATCCGGTTTGTGCCTCATGCCACCGGGTTATGGATCCGATTGGTTTCGCCCTGGAGAATTACGATGGTGTAGGAGCATGGCGAGCCCGGGACGGCAAGTTCCCCATCAACGCGGCGGGCACGCTTCCGGACGGCTCATTTTTTGATGGACCGGTTGACCTGAAAAAGGTGCTGCTTGAGCGCAAACGTGACTTTGTCTGGTGTCTTTCTGAGAAATTTTTAACCTATGCATTGGGGCGCGGAATCGAGTATTATGACGACTGCGCCTTGGAGGATATCGTCAAGGCGGTTGAAGCGGACGATTACCGTTTTTCACGTCTTGTGGTTGAGGTTATCAGATCCGTTCCGTTCCGGATGAAGCGCAGTCAGGAAAATTTGCCATGAAAGCTCCCTCCCGATCCCGGCGCACATTCCTGCGTGGCTTGGGCGCCAGCGTGGCGTTGCCGTTTTTGGAGTCGATTCCCATGGCGGCCAGCGCAGTAGCAGTCAAGCCGCCTCGGCGGATGGCATTCATTTATATCCCGAACGGTGTGCAGATTCCCGAGTGGACACCCAGGCGCGAGGGTGCCAACTACGCACTGTCACCGATTCTCGAGCCACTCAAACCGTATCAGCGGGATTTCCTTGTGCTCACCGGATTGACGCATGACAAGGCGCGGCCCAATGGCGATGGGGGCGGAGATCATGCGCGCTCATGCGCTACGTACCTGACTGGGGTGCAACCGGTGAAAACTGGCGGGGCCGATATCCGTTTGGGCCGATCTGTTGATCAGGTCGCCGCAGATGTCATCGGTCGCGGCAACCAGCTTCGCTCACTGGAACTCGGTTGCGACAAGGGAAACAAGCCAGGGCCGTGCGATTCAGGTTACAGTTGCGCCTATACTCGCAATATCTCGTGGCGCAGCGAGACCACACCGATGCCCAAGGAAATTAATCCGCGAGTTGTTTTTGAGCGGATGTTTGGCAGTGGTTACACGCATGAGGATCGTGCCGTTCAGGCCAGACGCCGACATGAGCGTCGGAGCATCCTCGATTTTGTCCTTGGGCAGGCACAGAGGCTCCAAGGTCGTGTGGGTACCAAGGACCGGCAGAAATTGGATGAGTACTTCACAGCGATTCGAGAGGTCGAGCGGCGGCTCGAGGTGACCGAGACTCAGTCAACATTCCTGCATGATGGAGATATAACAGCGCCTACAGCCGATATCCCCGGGAGTTATCGGGATCACATACGTCTTCAGAGTGACATGATGATGCTGGCTTTTCAGAGTGACATAACGCGGGTCTCCACATTCATGTATGCGAGTGCCGGGAGTAATCGTAATTATCGATTTATCGGCGTTCCCGAGGGTCACCATGAGTTGTCCCATCATTCCGGTGACCTGAAGAAACAGGCGAAGATCGCCAAGATCAATCGGTTCCACATCGAACAGTTCGCCTATTTACTGGGACGATTGCAGTCCACCCCCGAAGGCGATGGGACGTTGCTGGACAACTGCATGATTGTGTATGGAAGCGGGATTAGTGACGGCAACAAGCATAACCACGAAGACCTGCCAATTCTCCTTGCCGGTCGTGGTGGAGGAACCATTGATTCCGGACGTCATGTCCGGTATCCCAACGAGACGCCGCTGTCCAATCTCTATCTGTCCCTGCTTGACCGGGTGGGTGTGCATGCCGAATCGCATGGCGACAGCACGGGGCGACTCGACGGCCTCAACGTTCGTGTGCCACGCGTGTAGCGACACGGCAGTTCACTTGACCTTCTTCAGCTTCTTGACCGTTTCGGAGAT
>Ga0163108_10000814_pt1 | contig 22978 bp, 20 predicted proteins | sample Fk1155metaG_FD_109644 | JGI IMG/M metagenome (GOLD analysis project Ga0163108, IMG submission 109644) | Marine microbial communities from the Central Pacific Ocean - Fk160115 155m metaG | ecosystem: Environmental > Aquatic > Marine > Oceanic > Photic zone | place: The Central Pacific Ocean...
AACCAACCTTCTGAGACTTTTTGAAAATATGGAAACCAATAATGTGGCAATAGTGCTGGCCAAACTGAATACCCCTTAAATTCGCCTTTTGGAAAATCAGACTTTTTATCTGGCCAATCCACTACAAGTTTTTTATTCTCAGATAAATTAGAACTATTTTTCTTTTTAGTTCTCATTTTCTGTTGAATTGTCTTTAATTCAACCATCGGTTTAGTTTGTGGCTTTGCATTTATGCTTGCCAAGTCAAAACCTCTTTTTCCATAAACCATTGCCATTAAATTATCAGAATTTGGAAGAGACACTGGAAAAATAGCACCTGTATCTAAGTGAGTTACTCTTGCTGTAGTAATAGAAACTCCATATTCTTGAAGACTGCGCCGAACCTCTTTCCAAGATAATTTGTAAATATTTAGTACTCCTCCCAAAGAACTAGAAAAAAGTAAATCTCCATTTTCAGACCAATGTGGTGTAATCTCACTGATTCTTAATGCAGGACTGCTATGTCGAGTAATTGCTTGGACCTTTTGTGACTTTACATCCACCGTAAAAACTCTCTCATTTCCACCATTGACCTTAAATGTAAATGCTATCAAATCACTGGCTGGGCCCCTTCCCCACGCTGGCGAAGCCAATCTTTCAAAGCGTTCGCCCTGATATAGATTTTTCTCTTTCTTTCCATCCCACAACACAACTGCCTGGTTGCCATCTTCCAAGTTTTTTATATAAACGAGTTTACCTTTAGTAATTCCATTTTCTCCCCATAAAAAGTCAGCTGAGCAATCTGGGTCTATTGCTCTTTTCCCATCAGTGATTTGAATCTCAGTACTGTCTTTTGTATCCCAAAGAAAAACATCTGAAAAATAATTGTACCCATTAAAGATATGAACTTTTGAGTACACAAGAGCTTGTTGTTTGTTTTTTATAAAACAGCTCTTTAGTCGACTGTTGCCCATCTCTGACCATTTTGTAAGATGAGAAACCTTTTTTGTCTTTAGGTTTACTTTTGAAATTCCACGTCCTTTTTTAAATGAGTCTCTAAAAAAATAAATCTCTTTTTGATCAGTTGATAATACTGGCCCCCCAGAAAATCTACCCTCTTGTGTTAAAAACTCATAACTAGTCAAAGGGTATAAGTTGATTTTCTCTAAATCTTTTTGAGCATAATGACTCACTCTTTCGACAACATCATTCCAAAGCTTATAAAAGTCTGTTTTAAATGCTTCATTTACTGATTTATTAAGAAAAAAAGGTAACCTACTTGCATTTATATTTGAAAAAACTCCTGGTGCTTTCATTCCGTAACGGTCTATCAAAACCTCATAAAATAAATAGCCAAATAAATACGGTGTAACCCCACGTGTCCACCAGACTGGACCATCGTTTAACCGATCAATTGTTAATCCAAAAAATAAATCATTCGAATTTAATAACTTCTCTTTTACAGCTGTCCTAATAACCATGTCCATAAAAGAGGAACGGCCACGACCATAATAACTTTGCTGTGTCTCTTCAAAAACAGCTAACCCTTCGGTTAACCATCTTGGTTGATAACTATTTACTTTAGCAACAGAACCAAAAATAGAACGTAAAAAACTCAGATTTCCTGATGATGTATCATTGGCAATAATATGTGTCAGCTCATGAAACGCAAGAGTACGGATCCAATTATCATATTCACCTATAGAACTAATAGGTGAAAAAGGAACGGCATTAATCACCATACGGTTAAAAGGAAAAACAGATGCAATTCCATTTGGGATATCGGAATCATGACTTACAACAACCTCAATTTTACTTTTTACCTTCCAATTCAAATCTATACTGAGTATTTGATAGGCTTCTTCGAGATATAAAGATAAATAAGATGTAAACCGCTCAAGTTTGTCGGGATAATGAATTCTAAAACCTTTAGTTTCAACTGTTTTCCATTTTGTCCATGGTGCAAACCGAGCACTCACGTTATTTGATGTAAATAAACATAAAAAAAATAAAATAATGCCAAAATATTTCTTTATTTTTTTAATCAAGTACCATAATTGAAAGATATTTTTAGAAAAAATCATTTCTACCATTGCATTTTGAGTTTAGTGGACTATCTTTAATAAATAAACGGTTGTTTACTGTTTGACAGGAGGAAAAGTGGAATCAGTTAACATAGTCAAAAAATCAACACTTATTTTATTAGCAACAGCTCTTTTTGCCTTCCCTGGTTGTAGCAAAAACAAAAGAGGCGACGATGGCTCTGTGCCAACATCAGGAGACCGAATCACAATTGGTGACTCTGACTCAGACCAGGCAGGTGGTTTACAAACCATTCAATTTCCATTTGACTCTTATTTAATTGATTCTGAAAACAAAAGAGTAATCAATCAAAATATTAATGTCTTAAAAGATAAAAAAAGCGTGAATGTTCAAATCGAAGGCCACTGTGATCAACGTGGTGGAATTCAATACAACCTTGCTTTAGGTGAAAAAAGAGCAAACGCTGTGAGAAGATACCTTATTGAAAAAGGAGTTTCTTCAGATCGAGTTTCTACAATTAGTTTTGGTAAAGAACGATTATTAGATCCAGGAACAACAGAGGCGGCTTACTCGAAGAATAGGCGAGCTAATTTTGTTATTACATCTCAATAAGAACTTTAAACTGATCTCAACAAAAAAAACGAAGTCTAACAATAGGCTTCGTTTTTTTTGTTTTATTCTACTTACTACCCAACTTAGTTTAAACATTTCCTGTTCTTCTTTATTAACAACTAGACCCTATTTTGTCATTTCTGAGACAGAAGCTGCAATTAGAGCAGCTAAGGAGGTGCAAGCTGATATCTTGGCACCTGAACTATTTAGACAAGCTCAAGAGTGGTTTTTTAGCGCTAAGAGAAACTACAAATTCAAATATTTCAAACTTGCAAAAGCAGAGTGCTTAAAAGCAAAAGTGTTTGCTGAAAAAGCTGAATTTGAAGCACTTAAAAATGGTGCGGAAAGAACCTCTATTGAGGCCCCACCGGATCAATATAGTCAAGATTCTGGGCCATCAGAACCTACCCCTTTTGAAGAAGAAACGCCAGAACCCATTCTTTACGAAGAGTATGAGGAACAACTCAAAAAGAATAAAAAGAGCAAAAAAAATAAAAAACCAAATCCAAATGGATAGCTTGAGTTAAACTTGCTCTAGAGACTTTCCAATGACATTATTAATACTATGAAGAAGATTTTTTTACTTATAGTTTTTACACTTCTTGTTAATAGCGGATGCCTTAAAACAAGAGCGCAAATGAAAAACCCAACAGATTACTCAAAAAGCCCTGTACAAGGACAAGTTAATGCTGTTGCTCCAGAACAAAGTTATGCACTTGATGAGATTAAATCTGAATTAATTCAACTCAACGGAAGAATGGGAGACATTGAAAGAAAACAAATACTTGGTGAACAGCAAATTGATGGCAAACAAAGTTTAAACCAAAAGGTAAGTGATCTTGATAATCGTGTTGTTGCAATAGAGCAAACCCAGATGAATATTCTTGCTGCACTCAATAAACTAAAGTTATCTGTAAAAAAAACAGACCCGGTTAGTTTATTTCATCAAGGAAGAGTTGCTTATAAAAAAAAACAATATAACGACGCCATACAAGCTCTATCACAATACCTTGGCACCAAAGACGGTAAACATATTCAAGATGCCACTTATATCAGAGCACACTCATACTTTAGTGTTAAAAAATTTAAAAAAGCAATTATTGATTATTCAAAATTTCCAGAAAAATTTACTCGATCTCGTCATCTCCCAAGTTCACTTTTATATATTGGACTCTCATTTGAAAAATTGGGTATGAAAGATGACGCGAGGGCATTTTATCAAGAACTTTTACAAAAATTTCCAAAGTCTACCGAGGCTAAACAAGCAAGATCTAAAATAAAGTGAAATCACTTCTAATTTTTTTTTTAATTATTCTTTATTCACAACCATCTTATGGCTCAGGAATTGTCTACAGTAATGACGTATTAGGTGAAATAGAACCTTGTGGTTGTCGAAATAACCCAAGTGGTGGTGTAGACCGAAAAGAAGTTTTTCTTAAAAAAATAAATGACTCTGAATTATTACAATTAGATGCGGGTAATTTGCTTTTTTCTACTTACAACATCCCAGAAGTCCTGCAAAAACAGTCGAAACTACAAGCTAGTTATTTAGTGGAATCATATAACCTTTTAGGACACGACGCGGTTACACCTGGAAATAAAGACTTTGCCATGGGAATTGATGTTTTTAAGGATCTTGCTGATGACGCAGATTTTGAATTTTTATCTGCAAACCTCATAGACGAAGATGGTGATCTAATTCTAGACGCTTATGAAACATTTAAACTCAAAGTAAGTGATAAAAGAAAAAAAATCAAAATTGCAGTTATTGGTCTCTCTGGAAATAATGTTCAATGGCCATCACCATTAAAAACCCTTCCTGTAATTGAAACAGCAAAAAATATGTTGAAAAACTCAAAGACGAGGTGGATTACATAGTAGCACTGACCCATCAAGGGCTCGATGAAGATAAAAAACTTGCTCAACAAGTTACAGGTATTGATTTTATTTTTGGTGGTCATACAGAATCTTTTTTACAAACGCCAGTAAAAGAAAATAATACCTATATTTTTCAGTCATCATTTAGGAATCAATACGTAGGTCTAGTCCCATTAGACCAACCTTTTGATATAAACAAACACACTCTTGTAAATCTTGATATTGGCTATGAAGCAAAAGAAGATACAAAAATTAAAAACTTAGTAAAAGAATTTAAAGAAAAAGTAGCAAAGCTTAATTCAGAAGAGGATGATCGCATTGCTAAAAGTGCTCCAAAAAATGAAAATACTTCTTTTAAAACATTTCCAAAATGTTCTGACTGTCATGCTGAACAATTTGATTTTTGGAGAAAAACAACCCACACAAAAGCTCTCACACCATTACTGAATGCAAAGCAGATGAGAAATAAAGAATGTCTTGGATGTCACTCTTTAGGTCTGGGTAACCCTCGAGGTTTTAATAATATCAATCAAGTTGCAAAAAAAAGAGATGCCAAACTTTTACTCAAAGGTGAAAAAAATCCTTCGGATTGGGTATCGCTCGAGTTACTTGAAAAGTACCTCAGTGAAATACATAACCATAAAAACCTGAGTGATACAGTAGAGATAATAAGCACGAAAGACAAAAAAATTTCTGTTTCAGACTCAATATCCCATTTTGATGAAATTTGGCCAACCATTCAATGTGAAAACTGTCACGAAACCCCTTCGGATCACCCTTTTGCAAGCCAAACCGAACAAAAAAAGGTCTCAAAATCAGTTTGTTTAAAATGTCATACAGCAAACCGAGCTCCAAAGTGGTATACCTCTTCAGGAAAATTAGACCAAAGCATATTAGACCAAAAGTTTAAGTCTATTGCTTGTCCGTCTATTAACTGAAAGGTTTATAGTCAGTGAAAAAAATTTTAGGAATAGAGTCATCTTGTGATGAATGCAGTGCAGCTGTTTTATTGGCTCAGCCCAAAAAACTAGAAATCTCAAGTGTTGCTACATTTTCTCAAGTAAAAATTCATCAGCCTTATGGTGGCGTTGTTCCTGAAATTGCATCCAGAAACCATTTAGAGACTATTAACCTGATGGTGGATCAGGCCTTAAAGGAATCAAACGTTACCTTAAATGATATCGATGCAATCTCAGTAACAAATCGCCCTGGACTCGTTGGTGCACTTTTGGTGGGAGTGAGTGCTGCAAAAGCTTTAGCATACGCCTATAACAAACCTATTGTTCCCGTGCATCACCTTGAAGGCCATGCTTCGAGCATATTTTTAGATCAAGATCACTTTTTTAATGAAATACAGTACCCACTTTTAATTGCAATTATTTCAGGTGGTCATACCAACCTTTATCTTGCTAAAACACCACCAGAAACCTGGGAAAAAGATTTTTTAAATAAGTCTCTTATTGGGAAATCAAGAGATGATGCAGCGGGAGAGGCTTTTGACAAAACGGCAAAGCTTCTTGGGTTTCCATATCCAGGGGGTATTTGGATTGATAAACATGCCAAAAATGGTGACAAAAGTAAATTTAACCTGCCTCGAGCGCTTCCCCAAAAAAGTACCCTTGATTATTCATTTAGTGGATTAAAAACAGCAGCATCTATTCTTATTCAAAAACTAAAAAAAGAAAATAAACTTGATGAAAACAAAGATCACTTAAGCGCATCTATTCAAGAAGCAATCGTTGATATGATAATAAAAAAAATTATTTTAGCTATTGATAAATACGGCTGTAAATCCCTTGCAATTGTGGGAGGAGTTGCAGCAAACTCTCGCTTAAGAGAAAGACTTCGGTCAGAATGCCTGCTTCCAACCTTCTTGCCAAAAAAAGAATACTGCACTGACAATGCTGCAATGATAGCCGCTGCTGGATACTTTAGATTTAATCAAAACCATTTTTTATCTGGTGAAGATCTTCTTAAACTTAATGCTTTTGCAAATCCGGAGTTCTAAATGTTAAGAAGTCAAAAAAGAAAGGCCTTTGGGCAACACTTTTTAAATGATCAAATCATTATTGACTCAATTGTTTCAGAGTTTTTAAAGGTATACTCTTCTTTTAATTGTGAATCTATTTTAGAAATTGGCCCCGGAAAAGGAGCGCTAACCTTTTGCTTGTTAGACCAACTAAAAACTAAAAAAATTGAACCAAAAAAATTAACACTTGCTGAAAAAGACAGAGAATTAGTTCAACATTGGAAACAACAAGAACAAGATATCAGCCTTGATATTTTAGAGGGTGACTTTTTAAGGTCTTCTACAGATAAGTGGTACAAAGAGTTTCCAATTGGTGTTATTTCAAACCTTCCTTATTCTTCTGCAACTGCAATTGTTACTAAACTCGCTTCTTTTAACAACATCCCATGTATGGTCCTTATGTTTCAAAAAGAAGTAGCTCAACGCCTCCACGCTAGGCCAAACACTAAAGCATTGGGAAGTCTTTCACTTTGGATTCAAAACAATTGGGATGTTAAACCACTCATAATTGTGAAACCCCAATCGTTTACACCTCCACCAAAGGTTGACTCTGAGGTTGTAATAATGACAAAAAGATCAGCTCCAGTCATAAATAAAACAAATGAAAACAATAAAACTTGGGAAAAACTTTTAAAAATATGTTTTCAAAACAGAAGAAAAATGCTTCGTAGTAATTTAAAATTATCGCAATGGAGCGATGTTCTTAAATTGTCAGAAGTTGATCCAACTAGAAGAGCTGAAGCTCTTAGTTGGGATGAATGGAAACAACTTTTTTCTGCAAGCTTAAAGGTGTTTAATAATGAGTAAAAAAAAGATTTTATTTTTTTTCAGCCTAATTTTCTTAATAGTACAACCAAATACACATGCTAGCATTGGAGACACTTATGGGTTTAGTTCATTAAATAGTGCCCTAGGACTTTCTACTGTTGCGGGTGATCCCAGTTCTTTTTCTGCTTACAAGAACCCCGCTACACTTTCATTAATGAAAGACAAAAAGCTTTTACTTGGATTTGGGTTAGTTGCTGCAAAACCATCATTTAAAGAAATCAATAATGTTGTTATTGAAAACGAATTCACCTCTGACAAACTAAGAACAGGCTCTGTAAATACGAGCTATAGAGCAACTTTTGGGCAGACACTATCTGCATTGCTTCAATTATCACCATCATTTTATAACTTAAACATAGGAATCGTTGCCTACTTACCTTTCAATTCATTTGCATATATGGATACAGGTGAAACATATATTCCTGAATATATCTTATACCGATCTAGCACTCAAAAACCTGAAGTTCATATTGGAATAGGCTTTAACCCTTTTGAAAATATTTATCTTGGCTTAGGCTTACAAGTTGCATTTTCTGTCACCAGTGAGGCACATGTTTTTTTACAAACCGATGAATCAAAACCTTCAACAATGCGATTTATTGCAAGCCAAAAATTACAAGCAAATCCATATTTTGGATTTTTATACAATAATAATTCTTGGTCAATTGGTGGTACAGTTAGGCTGGCATCAAGATCACTCAACGACATGACTCTTTATTCAGGAGCTAGAGCATTTGGAGATTTTGCTGCCTTAGACTTTAACTTTAATGCTCAATCAACTTTGTATTATGATCCATTTTCAATCGAAATGGGTACCGCATACTCATGGACAACTCATTCAAAGTCTTACTTACAGCTAGACTTCCAACAGTGGAATAACTACCAACCTCCATCTTTGAATATAAAAAACCCAGAAACAGGGCAATGTGAAGACGAATCTGGAACAACAGGATGTTCTCAGGGCGTTAATATTACAGCATCTATTAATCCTGATTATGATTTAAAAAATATCTTTATTCCTCGCATTGGACATGAAATCAAATACCCGTGGGCAACACTGAGAGTTGGATACTCATATAAACCTAGTATATTTAAATCACTTCCAACCGAATCGGGTAATTTCTTAGATCCAGCTAAACATTCAGTAAGTTTTGGCACAGGTCATACATTTAAAACACTTTTTGGAGTTCAGGTGCCTTGGCAGCTTAATTGGCACCTCTCATACCATCTCCTCAGCTCAGAAAATATTACAAAGTCTCAAGGAGATGAAAATGGATCTGGAAGCGAAGATCTAAAAATTGGTGCCCCTGGTTATGATACAGGAGGATATGTTTATAGTGGCGGAGTCACGTTGAGCATGGCATTTTAGAAAGTAATCATGACAAAACAAAAGCTAATTGCAAAAAATCCAAATGCTTTTTCTAATTACTTTATTGAAGAAAAAATAGAAGCTGGAATTGTTTTATCGGGAACTGAGGTTAAAAGTATACGAAATCAATCTCCTAATTTAAAAGATTCCTTTGTTGAGGTCCGTACTTGCAAAACGGGTCTTGAAGCTTGGTTGCTCAATGCCCATATTTCCCCTTATAAATATGGAAATATTTGGAACCATGAACCCACTCAAAAAAGAAAATTACTTTTACACGCCTATGAAATTAAACGACTATTTGGTGCAGTAACCCAAAAAGGTTACTCACTCATCCCCACAAGAATGTATTTCTTAAACGGACGGGTAAAGGTTGAGATCGGCCTAGGTAAGGGTAAAAAACGTCATGACAAACGCGAAGCACTTAAAAAACGCTCTCATGAAAAAGAGATTCAGCAAGCCATCAAATCAAAAAACCGCTAATTTGATAGAACAACTTACACTCAAAAGTTGACAATTTTCAATGGATTAGATAACTAAAACCTATGGCACGCGTAACAATAGAAGACTGTTTAGATAATATTGAAAATCGATATGAGTTAGTTCTGATCACAGCAAAAAGAACACGTCAGATTCTCAACGGGTCAAGCCCCCTTGTCAGTAGCAAAAATAAATCAATTGTTACTGCATTAAGAGAAGTTGCAAAAGGCGTTGTCAAAAAAGCAAGCGAAGAGCAACAACAAGTACTCATTGCTGATGACGACTTAGATTTAATGCCTCAATAAATAGAGCTTCTTCTAAGTTTTCAATTTAACTCAAACTATTGAATATGATTTTGGTCTTTAATTAAGGGAAAAGATTTTCTTTTTTTCTTTTTAACCACTCGTTTTAAAATCTTTTTATGATTATTTTTACGAACAGAAGCTAAATTGACTTTCTTATCTTTTTTGGTCAGTAAATTTGAAGTAAATGCAATATTTAAAACCTCTTCAATATTACTCACCCAGTAAACCTTCATTCCCTTAAGAGCATATTCTGGAACTTCGAAAAGATCCTTTTCGTTTAGCTTTGGTAAAATAACCTCTTTTATCCCTGCTCTTTTTGCAGCCAGAAGCTTTTCTTTAATCCCGCCTACAGGCAGTACTTTTCCAGTGAGAGATAGCTCCCCTGTCATAGCCATTTTATTTTTAAATACTTTTTTAGCAACCAAAGAAAAAAGAGCTGCTGCCATTGTAATACCAGCAGATGGCCCATCTTTAGGTATTGCTCCAGCTGGAATATGCAAATGAAAATCTCTTTTATCAAAGTAATCTTTTTCAAAACCAAAGTTTTCAGTAATTTTCTTTTTAATATACGTCCATGCTATGTCAGCACTTTCAGTCATTACATCGCCCATTTGACCGGTGAGTTTTATTTTTCCTGAACCGACGACATCTGTTACTTCAATAAAAAGAATGTCTCCACCTGTAGACGTCCCAGCCAACCCTGTAATCACACCCGGTTGATGAATGCGTTCAGCAATTTCATTATAAAACCTTTTAGGCCCTAACCAATTAATCAGCTCTTCTTTGTTGATAGTAATAGGTTTTTTAAGCTTGCCTTGGACAATTTGAATTGCAGATTTTCTAGCAATCTTTTCAATCATCTTTTGAAAAGAACGAAGTCCAGGCTCTCTAGCGTAATCCATTAAAATTTGTTTTAATGTTGCTTTGTTTATTTTAATTTGTGATTTTTTTACACCGTTATCCTTTAAAACTCTAGGAATAACAAATTGTGTGGCAATCTTCTCTTTCTCTTCTAAAGTATAACCTGGAATCTCAATAACCTCCATACGGTCTAAAAGAGGGTCGGGAATCGCATCTCGACTATTTGCTGTAGCAATAAAAAGTACCTGTGATAAATCAAATGGAACATCTAAGTAGTGATCTAAAAACAATTCATTTTGCTCTGGATCTAAAACCTCTAACAATGCACTTGATGGGTCTCCTTGAAAACTTTGTCCTAACTTATCTACTTCATCAAGCATAATTACCGGATTTTTTGAACCGGCACGCTTAACAGCTTGAATTACTTTACCAGGTAAAGCCCCAATATAAGTTCTTCGATGCCCCTTTATTTCTGCTTCGTCTCGCATTCCACCTAATGAAAAACGATAAAAATTTCTTCCTAATACACTTGCAATAGATTTTCCAACAGAAGTTTTTCCCACCCCCGGAGGTCCTACTAAGCAAATAATTGAACCTTTTTTTTCTGAAGATATCTTTCTTTTTGTTTTTAAGTTTTGCTCTTCGTTTAACTTTCTTACTGCTAAAAACTCAATGATACGGTCTTTCACCTTTTCAAGACCATAATGATCCTTATCTAAAATATCTCTAGCATCAGTAATATCTAGCTTATCTTGAGTAACTGTACTCCAAGGCAAGCTTGTTATAGTTTCTAAATAAGTTCTGATAACATTATACTCAGGAGAGTGTTCAGAAATAGTTTCAAACTTTTGTGCTTCTTCTAATGCTTGCTTTTTTGCTTCTTCAGGCATACCAAGAGCATCTATCTTCTCTCTAAAACTCCTTAAAGTTTTATCTTTACCTTCTTCTTCTAAGCCAAGTTCTTTTTTTATAACTTTAAGTTGTTCTTTTAAAAAGAACTCTCTTTGCATCTTATCAACAGTATTATTCACGTCATCTTGAATTTTTAACTGTAAATCTGCAACCTCCTGTTCTCTTTTAAGAGGAGATAAAAGTAAATTAAACCTTTCTTTAACATTCAAGGTTTCTATAAATTTTTGTGCTTCATCTTTAGGTAACGCTAAAGCAAAGGCCACCAAATCAGCGACGGTTCCAGGACCACTAGCATTAATCATGGCAAGCTTCATCTCTTCTGTAAAAAATGGATTCACATCAGAAAGTTTTTTCACCTGACTAATTACGGTTCGAGTTAAAGCGTCAATTTCAGTCGATTTTTCAGTTTTATCTTCTAAGTAATCACTCTCAACAATAATATGTGGTTTTTCCGCCAAAACATTTTTTACCTTAAACCTTTTTAAGCTATGAACTAAAAGATTCAATGAACCATCTGGAAGTTTTATCCTTTTTACAACTTTTACAGTCACCCCATAAGTATAAAGATCATTGCGATGAGTAGATGAAGTAACATCACCTTCTTTTTTTAATAATAATCCTAAAAAACGATCACGACTGATCGCCTCTTCCACTGTGGCTACCCACTTTGGATGACTCACAATTAAGGGGGACATTAATGTGGGGTAAACCGCAGCCTGGCTCACAGGTAAAATGAATAAATTAGATGGCAATAATTGATCTGAAAAATTCAGCAATCCTGCCTTAAATCGATTTTTTCCCTGATTTTTTTTATACGTTTTTTGGGGTTCTTTTTTTTGTTGCTCACTCATATCTCAACCATTTCCTATCACAAATATGGGCATGGAAGTCAATGATGCAACTATTCTAATAATTTTTTATTTTTTTTAATAAATTCAATTATTTATATTTTAGATGGTGGTCTTTTTTTTCGAATATCTAAAATTACACGCACTGGATTTTGCAGCTCAAAAACCTCAACTTCGTAGTTTTTTGCTAAATTAAGTGTAAACATCCAGCGATCCTCTTCTAACATCGGAAAAAACCCTATAGTTTCAACAGCTTTACTTTTTTTAAATCTCTTGGCTACTTTATTTTGATCAAATGCTACTTTTGGCTGCCCCCAAACCGTAAAGGTCAACCTTTTTAGCTTGGAATGAATACCCACCTGATAATAAGGTGGCCTAGAAACCTGAGTAGACCGTCCATCTAAATTACCCTCTAAATCTAAAACAATCCGCTCATATCCTTGGTTTTTTGCAAAACGAACATCTAAAACAACAACGTCATTAACAGCTCTATCGCCACCTGTTACAAGTCCATCTTCAATATAACGTTTTAGTTTTTTTGATTGTGCAGCAATAATATTGTCTTTATTAAGCTCTACAACAGCAGAATTGGAATTGGGTGAAACAAATAATACTGTTATGAAAAAAAGAAAAAAATTTAATCTTGCCATACTTATTAATTTAACGACCTAAGAGCTCAAACGCAACTGAAACTGATCTAAACGACAAACTAATAAATAGGTTGTAAACATTAATAACCAAGGTAAAAACCAGCCAATTATATCTGAGGTAGCTATAGCATTTTGACTCCCCCCATTAAAACCTCCTGGTCCATTTTTCCACACTGTTCCACAAAATCCCACAGAGTTACTTTCATCATCACCACTTTTAACTGGACTTCCTTCCGGACTGCTATATTCCGAAAAGGTCTCTTCAGATTCACAACGTGCATTTTCAGGAAAACTCTGAGTTAAACTAAAGTCAGAATTTACCACACCTGTAATTACAAAAAATGACTCTAAATCTCTTGATAATACTCCCCCAGGGTACTTTGTAAATGTCACAGGAGATGTACTTACTTTAAGGTAATAGTTTCCCTCTTCTAAGTTTTTTGCAATTAATAAAGTATCATAATTAATATAACCAGAATCACCATAAAAAACAGGGTTGGCTTGCTGAACAGATACTTCATCACCATGGATGTCTAAAAGTTCAAAGTGAAGTTGAACTGGTGAAAATAAACTATATGAAATTCCTGCAATTCTTAACTCACCATCTATTGCACTGAACTGATAATATTTTTCATCGGTAATACCATCTGCTTTATCTATAAAGCCAAAGCTGCCACTATTTCCATTAACAACCTCTTGAGCAAGTGACTGATCCGTTGAACCGAAAAAAGAATCAACATTCGCACCTCCCTCTTCTGAGCAATACACCTGAATCGTTTGTACAGAAGTAACATCACCTGAAATTACTTTTACAGCCTTCAAAAAAGAACTCTCATTATCCATAAAAAAAGTTCTCGCAAAAGGATTTCCATCACATTGTGCGTGATAAACAGATTCATAATATTCAGACAATGCACTAGCATCAGCATAAAAAGGCTCTACAGTTAAATAATAATCACCAGGCTCCAAGCCATTTACCTTATAACTACCATCTTTATTTGTTAAAGCAGAAGCTAAAACCACACCTCTATAGTTTGAAATAGCTTGAACGTGAGCTCCAAAAACAGGTTGATTTTGAGAATCTATAACCTTACCAGAAATTGATCCAAGCTCTTTTGACTGAGAGTATATGGATTGAACTCCTGCAATTTCATCACAACTTAAATGCGCCTGTTGTGGAGACTCTAAAAAATACATTGATGACTGTAAAACACCGCTGTGACCTAAACCAAATGAATGCCCCAATTCATGTGTAATTACATTTTCTAAAAATATATCTTGAAAATCACCAACACTTCTTACATTAGAGCCGTACCCTGAGGTATCACTTGAATCTGTCGTTAAATGATAATCTATATCATTTAATACAATATCAACCTCAAAAATTTCACCGGTTTCGGAGTCAAACCACACTTCAGTTAAACCAACAACAGAAGAGTCTAAATAGTTTTCATCACCTGATTCCGAAGCAAAATAAATATTTGAATAGTTATCATATTCTCTTATTGTTTTATATTCTGATGAAGTTCCCTGCCAGTAATCAAAAGTAATCTGCTTTTGTGATCCTTCATTCCATCTTTGTAATCCTTTTGTTACTGTGGAAAAAAAATCATCGCTTGAAATTCCCGATCTATTGGTTGGATTACCTAGAAGGTTTAAATGAGTACTGCCTCTCCAACTAACCTCTTGTCCTGATGACGTAATCGTATGAGTATAGGAAAACCCTAAAGAAGAATTAAAAAATAATAATAGAATAAATAATAGTTTTTGCCTCATCCTTGAGACTTCGCCCCCCGTATAATCCTTTCAACTAAAAACTAGTTTTTACGAATGCGCCAAAAAAATAACGCCATAAAGATCCCTGTAAAAACAATCCCTATAAAGAGCCACCCGTAAAAAAAATACTGATTGTCACTCTCATCTTCCTTTGTTTCTTCCATAGAAACAAAAGCCTCTGACTTAGAGTTTTGCAATTGAGATGCCGGAACATCAGCATCCACCACCACAGGAGAAACACCTTTATTATTAACTGTTTGGCTGGCAATAAGTTGTTTTAACTCACCTGTTGTCCACTTTAATTTAGGTTCTTTTTTTCCATTGGTGTCATCATGACTCTTTAAGCGATGTACATGATGCTGAGAAGGACCACCAATTCCTGGACCCTTTAAAACCTCGTCTCCACCTTGTTGAACAACTTGATATTTTCCCATCATCATTCCACGAATAGAATATGATTCATCAGAGTTTTGTTTCCCCATAAAAACAACTACATCTTCACCTCTTTTAAATTTAGCAACTCCATGCACCATTACGCCCACTCCGTCTTTCATTCCTCCCAGGGAACGCAGCATGACAGAATTAGAAGAAACATCCCCCTTTAATACCTCTTTAGTAAGAACTTCTGTAAAGGTATAGATTCTTTTTTTACCTTTCTGACTCAAAGACCAATCACTATAGGTCATTCCTACATAACCACGAACTACAAAGTGAGCTTCATCAACACGTTGTTCAAAAGGCTTTGCTGTAAAACTAGTTGCAAAAACTGAGACACTAAAAAAGAATAGATAGATCAATATATAAAAATGCTTAAACATTATTTACTAGCATAACGAAATTGCGCTCATCTTAAAAGCAAGAGAATTACAGTCAATATTTTGTCATCTATTTGTAGATATGTTAAACGATAATAATGGACCCATTATCTCAGGGGCTTTTGGGAGCAAGCGCACCATCTGCCTACTTAAAAGAAAAAAAAAATTTAGGTTATGTTTTACTCATTGGGTGCTTGTCAGGAATGGCTCCTGACTTAGATATTCTTATTCGGTCATCAAATGACCCATTGTTTTTTTTAGAGTACCACCGTCAATTTACACATTCACTTATATTTATTCCTTTTGGGGGGTTAATCTGTGCTGCAATATTGCACTTCTTCCTCAAAAAAAAATTGGGATTCAGAAAAACTTTTCTTTATTCCTGCCTGGGATATGGAACACATGGACTTTTAGATGGTTGTACATCCTATGGCACACAACTCTTATGGCCATTTTCTACAACACGATTTGCATGGAACAATGTATCTATAGTGGACCCATTGTTTACCTTACCATTATTAATTTTAATTATTATTTCTTTTTTTAAAAAGAATCTTAAATTTTCTAAAGCAGCATTTATATATGCTATTTTTTATCTCTTAGTAGGTGTTATTCAAAGAGAACGTGTAGAAAAAATAGCATATCAAATTGCAAATAAACGTGGTCATACCCCAATAAGAATGTCAGTAAAGCCTTCCTTAGGAAACCTAGTCTTATGGAAAATTGTATATGAAGAAAATAACAACTATTATGTTGATGCTGTAAAACTAATTGTTCGCCCAGAGATATTTTATGGTGAATCTATTGAAAAACTAGATATAGAAAAAGACTTCCCCTATTTAAAAAGTGAAAGCATACAGAAAAATGATATTGCAAGATTTAGCTGGTTTTCAAATCAATATATTGCCAAAAACCCTTATCATGAAAACTCTGTTATAGATGTGCGTTATTCATTTATCCCAAATGAAATAGATCCACTTTGGGGAATCGAGCTAAATCCCAAAAATCTAAACAAACATGCTCAATTTAAATCTTACCGTCGCCTTAATCCAATAATAAAAGATAAATTCTTTGAAATGCTTTTTTAAGTTTGACTAAAACATAAACCAAAGCTAATTTTTTTTCCGTCTTAACACCGAGGGATTTATGCATAAAAACATTTTTTATTTAATATTACTTTTTGTTTTTTCTTTTGCTTCTCATAGTGAGGAAATTCTTACAAATAATTATGACTCTGCGCATTCTGTTATTTTAAATGGAGCACTCGCTGGAAATATTCAATCAAGATCTCAAAACAAAACAACCATTAAAAGGCTTATACACTCTCAAATTAAGTACTCAATTGGACAACTCAACGGTTTAGATGGAGGAACACCTAATCTCAATAGTGTAAAATTAAAAATTCAATCTATTCAATACAACTATGAATTACAGCTTTACGATGTCTCCTATCAAGCAAAACTTATAGTTGCATGGCCAAAATACACTCATATCCCAGACTCATATAAACTTATCCTTCCAAAACAGGCTGAAAAATATTTTTTACAGTCATTTGTTAATGAGTTTGGAAATCAAAATAACTGTATAGACCAATATGCTCATGACATTACCGTTTCAAATTTTTGGTATTATTACCGTCCTGAAAAGACATATTGTCCACTTAAAAATTTATCTCAGGAATCATCTAAAAAGTTTGTTTATCACCTTCCTTTGTTACTCAGAAAAAGTGAAGAAAACACTGAAGGACGATTCCCTGAGTACGGTCAAATTTGGGAAGATGGTCAACTTGAAGCAACATTAATTTTCGGTCAATATAAAAACCTCTCTTCAAGTGACGAGGGTGTCCAAGCATATCATGTTGCTATTCAGTCACTCGTCAGAAATTTTGGTTTACCTATCTCATCTAATCTAGACGAAGAAACACAAAATAATCTTATCTACTTTAGAGATGGAATCAATCATCCAGAAATTGAACTAATTTTTAATACACCTAACGGTAAACTTAAAGTTTCTCTTTTTTTGATTTCTGGAATTCGAACACCAGGAGACGAATTTATAAAAAAATATAGCGAGAAAACAAAGACATCTGACTTTGTAAGTTATAATGGCCACTCTGGTTTAGGAGCTAACATCAGAGCATTAGCAAACATGGGAGAGTTTAATTCTAATCAGTATCAAATATTTTTCATTAATGGCTGTGATACTTTTTCATATATAGATGATGCACTCGGAGTAGCTCATAAAAGAGTCAATCCACAGTATCCTCAAAGTAAATTTTTAGATTTAATTACAAATGCAATGCCAAGTTATTTTTCAGACATGGGGCAATCAAACACTAAAATCATCAAAGCACTTGTGAATCAAAATAAAACCTATAGAGAAATCTTATCTGAGATAAATAAAATTCAACGTGCTATTGTAAGTGGCGAAGAAGACAATCAGTGGCCAAAGAGCTTTTACCCTTAAAACTCACCAATGATACTCCATAAAGGCCCTACCGCCACTTATATCATCATCACGAGTGAAACCACTTGCTGTAATTCGTATATCTTTGTAAGGGGAGTAAAATCCAGTTAAACCATGCTCAATAACTGAAGTATCTTGTATTAGAGTGGATTTATCATAATCACCGCCTGAAAATGTATATGATCCACCATATTTTTTTGATAGAAAACCAAATTCAAATCTGGCTCGTGTTCCAATTGCGTTAGTATCAGCAACTACTTTATTAATAAAATATACACTTTCCGTTAATGATTCACCAAGCCTAATTGCAGTCTCACTAGATACATACAAATGATTGTCAGTAATAGTATTATTATAAGCTATATTTTGTTCGCGAACATCTTGCAGTCCATAAATTAACTGTACACCTAGTTTAGTTTTGTTTTGTAATCTGTCATAGGGGTTCTTATTCTCAATGACTATTTCAGTATTTGCTCTAACGTCAGACTGTGAGACAGGTTTAGATTTACTTTTCCAATAACCACTTGTCGGTTTAGCAAGAGACCCTATTGCTATTAATGTTTCTTTAGCATGCACTTTAATCTTATTAAAACTTACTTCAGGAGTAACTGCATTTTGCTCTAACTGAACATAACCTAAAATCAAAGAATCGATTGGAATAGCACTACTATTCAATATAGGATTATTAGTTGTGTAATCTATAACATATCCGATTTTTCCTGGAAAATATGTATCTTCCCCGTAAGAATGTGTCCCACCTACAAAGAAATGGCTTCTATTACCAAGACCATCTGAACCTACACCTGCACGGACCTGATGATCAGAACTTTTACCATATGTATAATCACTAGCTAAAAAAGAGCTTCGAGACTGAGCCAAAGGATCAAGGCTATAAATATCAAAACCAGCAGCTTCTGTTAAAAATTTCCCCATCTCACTTTGTAGCTGTGCTGCAATTGGCCCTTCAGGTCTATATACTTTATACTTTACTGTAAAATCACTCCAAATTGCATCATTATCTTTAGATTCAGTAGAGTAAAACAGTGTTCTCACGTCACCATTTTTTAATTTAGCAATTTCATCATAATTAACTCGATATGCCACATAAGGGTTATCTGGATCTTGAGCAATAACATTTGCATGAAATATCCCATTAGTATTTGCATAGGAAATTATCCATGTTTTTTTAAACCCCATCGTTTTTAGCATTTGAGCCTGATAAGCCCCATGCTCCCTGCAGACACCACAACGCTTTGGAATCACATCAGGAGTTAAAAACTGTTTAATGGACCTATTGCATTCCCCGTAAGATGAAACAGACACCTCATTAAAAATACCTTTTTTAGATTTTTCATGATCATATACTGCAGAATACCCTTCACCTACCAGGCTTACTAATTGTAATTTTTGCTGTTTTGTAAAACTACTCTTAACTTCAGAAAGGTAAGTTAAACTCTCTTCAAGTGAGCCTTTTTGTAACATGTTATGATAAACTCTCATTATCTTTATATCACTTAAACTAAACTCAGCGCCATTATTATTATTATTAGACAAAAAACTTAAAACTTCATATGGGTCACCAGACAGGAGCTCCCCTGTTTTATTAAATACCTCTTGTGCTAAATTATTATTGCAATATAAATTAGCATTAAAATCAGGAAAACCCCTGTTTTTTTGTTCGTCAATGCAAGCATAAAACAAGTCATAAACAATAGAATTATACCCAGTAAAAATAAAATCTACATCACTCTTGGCAATAGGAACCACTTTAATTCTTGGGTCTATATACTGTTGCGAAATTAATTTTATTTTATTATCATTTCTCTTAAATAGTTTATTCCAACATTGTTTTGGTATTAATGATTTTGATTTTTTAAGTCGATTTTCATCATTTTTGTTTCTTAAAGGGTTTAGAAAAACCCTGCCTTCTGGATGAAGCGTATCTAAACTATGTAAAACCTGACTAGTCACTTCTGCGATAGGCACAAGGTGACGGTAATCCTCACAGTTACAAGGTTCTTTTGCGTTAACAAAAGAACAATAAAATATTGTTATAAAATATAAAATATATTTCATGGATCCCACTTTATTTTAACTTTTATAAAAGCAAGTGCGATGCCAATGTTTTTCTAGTGTTTTCAGTGACCTAGTGATCATAAAACCGAACAATTATAATACAAATGCTAAAACATTAATTAGGCTTAAAAAATAACTATGTCAAAATTGACACATCTAAATTGTTATTATTAAAAATTAAGTTAGAAAGATTCTTTACCCAGAACGTTACTAATTCCAGGTAAAGAATCTTTCTAATATTAAAGTGAAATTAAAGATCCACCAACAGCGGCATTACTAAAGTTAGATAAATATTCCCATGTAACTCCATCAGTCGATGTAAACACACTTGAATATGGGCCCTCTGACTTAAGCTTTGCATTACTGTAAACCCCGCCTACCATAATAAGTGATTCACAGTTATAGTTTTCTATCGACATTCCTCCTGTCTCATTTGGTAAATATCCTGCTGTATTCCAACTTACTCCATCTTCCGATACAAAGATTGTTTTCTCACTTTGCGCTTCTAATGTGTCAATGTCGTAACTAGACACTCCACCGTAGTAAAACATCTTTTCTTTAAATACGATTGCTTTACCGTTTGTTCTGTGTCCTGGCAAAGCACCTGACTCCACCCATGAAACTCCATCACTTGAAGAGTATACTTTCTTTGATATACCCATTTCGGATAATCCACCTATCAAATACATTTTATCTTTAAATACTACTACCGAATGACCACTTGAAATATTTGGAACTTTACCAACTTCTACCCAGTTTTTTCCTTCTAGTTTAAGTACTTTTTTAGCATCGCTTCCACTAACTTGATACAAACTTCCTTTAAAGCTTACAGCGCCACTATTTGAAAGAGCAACGGGTAAAGACACATCTTCTTTTTCCCAGTTTTTAGCATCTTTATCTGCTGTAAATACAGTTTTAGTAGATTCAGCACACCCAATAAAAAGTAAATTAAAGATCGCCAAGGTGAATACTATTTTAAATTTATCCATTGTTACAACCATCTTTTCCCCCAATATAATAAATTTTATTATTAAAATATATTGCACTTCCTAGCGTACGAGCTTTCGGTAAATCTGAAACATGATCCCAAGTTAATCCACCATTTTTACTTTTATAAACAGTTTTTTTGGCACCTGTATTTCCATTTTTACAGCCAGCAATATAATATAAGGTTTTACCTGAACTACAGGATTGTGCACTTGATAGTCCATTTTCATTTTTTTCTGAATCAGCTGATGAACTTACACTTCCATCATCTGCTGATACTTCACCTTCATCACTGCCACATCCTGGCGAGATCAGTAAAAACATAATGATATTTATGATTGTAAATGAATAAACGCATTTACTCGTTTTTATATTTCTCATATCAAACCCCCTCTGTTGAATTATGAGCTTTTTCCCCTAAATTAAAATCTTGCAAATTGCGTACATAAAAATGCACTAAAACATTAAAGCCGTTTAAATCTTTATAATAGTTGATCTAATTTGGTTTTTTTTAAATGACACAACTGTGTACTTTTTGATTTAAATGATAAATTTTCTTAATAACTTTTAGACACTGTTTAATCCTTAAACAAAAATCACTTCGATTATCGTGCTTTTTTTCTATGCTGAAATGCAAGTTGTATCACAATATACTTTAATCATTAGTTGAAAAACTAATACTCCAATAGGCAAAACCCCCTGTTTAGATGTTTTCAAACTCAAAATGGGGGGTTTTTTTATTGTTCTGTATGTGCTCTAATAAAAACCTAAGGAGCTTATATGACTATTCAATTTGAAATTGGACAAACTCAAAACTGCTGCGTTGAAATTACTGAGTCTATGGTAAATCAATTTGCAGAACTCACAGGCGACACTAATCCTGTTCACCTAGATCATTCATATGCTGAGAAAACAATGTTCAAGAAGAAAATTGCCCATGGAATGCTTGTTTCAAGTTTGTTTAGTAGAATTTTAGGTACTCAATTCCCAGGAGAAGGTACAATTTACTTAGGCCAAACCTTAAAATTTAAAGCACCTGTTTTCTTAGGTGATAAAATTACTGCTACAGTTAAAATTACTTCCATAAAAGAATCAAAACCCATAGCTACCATTGAGACCGTCTGCGTTAATCAAAACGATCAAACTGTTATTACCGGTGAGGCAACTGTACTCCTTCCTTAAAGACACGCTTAAAGCATTTTATTAGTATCAATGGACCTACCTAAAAGAATATGTTCTAATTTATTCCAACAATAACCATAAGGAGTGGTGCCATGAGTCAACCTGTTGATATAAAATCTTTTCAATTTGATTCTAATCTTACTCAAGGAATTGAGGGCAAAAGAATTCTCATTACTGGGTCAGGTAAACACCAAGGACTTGGACAAGCATTCGCACTCGCTTGTGGTCTAAATAAAGCAAAATATGTAGGAGTACACTTTAATGGGAGTTATGAGGATGGTTTAGAAACTGTAGACCTTATCAATCAACATGGTGGAAACGCTTTTCCTGTTCAAGCTGATGTTACAAATACAGCTGAAGTCTGGGGAATTCGCAGCTACGTAATAAAAAAGATGGGCGGTCTTCCTCCTAATTTATTAATTTGTAATTCAGGAATTACTGAAAGAGGTTATATTCTTGGAAGAGCCCCTAAAGCAATCGACCAAGAAACTAATGCTATGCGAAGGTCTCGCACCAGAAAGTCTTTTATAAAAAACCTCAAAGAAAGCACTCAAGTCATTAACACAAAAATTGATGGCTATCTTTATATGACTCACCTTTGGGCAGGTGAAGCGCTTCATTTTAACGACCCCTTACAAGTGGTTTATATTTCTTCCCGACAAGCGTTTGATCCAGGAGCTGGGGTTCCAGGTTATGTATTAGCAAATCACGGAGTTTTACCGCTTCCTAAACTCCTACGAACCAATTTAAAAAAACAAGGTGATCTTATTAAAGCTTTTTCTGTTACATACCCATTTGTTCATACTCAAATGACCCAGGAATACGCGACTAATGAAAAAGTCTTTGGCCGGTGGCAAACAAGAATGCTTAAAACAAACGAGGCGG
>Ga0163108_10000815_pt1 | contig 22969 bp, 20 predicted proteins | sample Fk1155metaG_FD_109644 | JGI IMG/M metagenome (GOLD analysis project Ga0163108, IMG submission 109644) | Marine microbial communities from the Central Pacific Ocean - Fk160115 155m metaG | ecosystem: Environmental > Aquatic > Marine > Oceanic > Photic zone | place: The Central Pacific Ocean...
ATGTTTGGAATCACTGTTATTGACAATGTGATGAATATACTTAATAGTCTAGGAGGTTCTGGTTTTGCAGGACTTGTTGGAATTTGTGTTCTATTTGGACTATTACGTGGGTAGATTTTAGTTAATCAAATAAAATAGCCCTACTATCATAGTAGGGCTATTTTATTTTAACAACAAATTTTGTTAACTCATAATTATAGTTTAAGTTTGGAAAATATTTTAAGAAAAAAATTATGGAAAAACTTTTTAAGCAAATTGTAAGCTTACTAAAAAAAGCAATTACAATAGCGCTTTATTTTCTTTGTTTAGGTATTATTATACAGCTTCTAATTGATGATAAAATTTTAGGCTGGGATCCTGTTGGAAATATCCAAGATGCAGGGGGCTCTTTTATTGGCGTTATTGCACTAGTAGCAATGTATTCTCTATTTATTCAGAATAAGAAATAGATTTCTTTCTTAGTGTGCTTCTAGCCAATTATTACCAATTCCTAAATCAACAATAATAGGAACATCTAATTCTACTGCCTTTTGCATGTGTATTTTTACCAAATTTTTAAGCACATCCTCTTCCTCTTTATGCATATCAAAAACTAGTTCATCATGCACTTGTAGTAGCATTTTTGATTTTAAGTTTTGTTTTTCCATTGCTAATTGAACATCAATCATTGCTTTTTTGATAATATCAGCTGCTGACCCTTGAATAGGTGCATTTATTGCATTTCGTTCAGCCATTGCCCTTAACATCCCATTTCTTGAATTAATGTCTTTCAAATATCTTCTTCTTCCCAGTATTGTTTCTGCAAATTCATTCTCTCTTGCTTTTTGGATAGAAAAATCCATATACTCTTTCACTTTGGGAAACTCCTGAAAATATTCATTAATTATTTCCTTGGCCTCTGTTCTGCTTATACCAATATTTTGGGATAATCCAAAAGCAGAGATTCCATAAATAATACCAAAATTTACCGACTTTGCATTTGATCGCATAGTTCTGTCTATCTCTGAAATAGGCACCTTATACACCTTTGAAGCAGTTGCTGTATGAATATCTATTTTATCATTAAAAGCCTGCAACATCCCCTCGTCTTTACTCAATGATGCCATAATTCTTAATTCAATTTGGGAATAATCTGCAGCTAATAAAGAAAAATTCTCATTTCTTGGAATAAATGCTTCTCTAGTTTTTCTGCCTCTTTCTGTTCTTATTGGAATATTTTGCAAGTTAGGGTTAATTGAACTTAGCCGGCCAGTAGCTGCAACCGATTGATTAAAGGTGGTATGAATTCTTTTTGTTTTTTCACTGGTTAATTCTGGTAATGCAAGAATATAAGTAGAAAGCAATTTTTTAATTTCTCTATATTCTAATATTTGATCAATAATTGGATGCTTGTCTTTTAATTTTTTAAGCGTTTCTTCAGATGTAGAATACTGTCCTGATTTTGTTTTTTTAGCTTTTTTTACAAGCTCCATCTTTTCAAACAAAACTTCCCCTAATTGCTTTGGGGAGGCTATATTAAAATCTTCTCCTGAGAGGACAAGTATTTTCTTAGTAATTTGCTCTATTTCTTTAGATAAAATTAATGCGTAATCATTTAACATCTTCGTGTTAAGCTGAATTCCTTGTATTTCCATTTTAGCCAATACTTTTGTAAGTGGCATTTCAATTTCAGCAAAAAGTTTACTGACTTTTACGTTCTCCATTTCATTGCTAAAAACAGAATGGATTTGCCAAATAGAATCCGCTTGCTGATTATAAAAGTTGGCTAAATCTTCTTTCTCTAAACTAGCGATTTCTTTTCTCAATTTTCCTTTTCCAGTTAGTTCATCCAAAGTGCGAATGCTATATTGCAAATAATTTTCTGTTAAAATACTTAAATCATGACGCATGTCAGGATGCAAAAGGTAATGGGAAATACCAATATCAAATAGCTCAGCTTTGACTTCAATATTTTTTTGAGCTAATACTTTTATTTGAGACTTAAAATCATTTCCAATGAGCATTATTTGTTCCTTTTCAAATAAAATCTGAAGTAGATAGATTAATTCGTTTTCAGCAATAAAGATAAAATTTGCTTTTTCTTTTTCATAGCAGAGGGATATCCCTAGAACTTTTGCGTCTAAAAAATTAGTAGAGCTGCAACAAATTTGAATGGCAAGTTTCTTATTATTCTGCAAAGAAGTAATAAGTTGTTTTGCTTTCTCAAAATCTGTAATCTTTTTATAATTATTGGGGATTGATTCTGAATTTTTTATTTGATTTTCAACAGTTGTAAAAAGATCAATTTGTCTACTTGTTGTTATTTCAGCTTGCTCTTCTTCTTTTAATCCCACTTTTTTTTCTTGATTATTCGATTTGGAAGCCAAAACTCTTGGTAATAACGTGCGGAATTCTAACTCCTCAAAAAGGGACTTTATAGCATCTTCATCTTTTGCTTCTACTCTTAAATCTTTCTCATAAAAATTAATAGGAACATCCGTAATTATGGTAACTAATTGTTTCGACTGTAGTCCAATCTCTTTAGCTGAATCTACCTTCTCTTTCATCTTTCCTTTTAGTTTATGCGTATTCTCAAATAATCCTTCCATATTTCCGAATTCTGCTATAAATTTCTGAGCGGTCTTTTTCCCAACTCCTGGAATTCCTGGAATATTATCGGCAGTATCACCCATCATTCCTAAAAAATCAATTACTTGATCTACCTTTTGAATTTCAAATTTCTCTAAAACCTCATCAATACCCCACACTGTTGTTGGCTGCCATTTATTCCCAGGGCGATACATAAAAATATTCTCACTTACCAATTGTGCAAAATCTTTATCGGAAGTCATCATAAAAGTTTGAAATCCTTCTTTCTCTGCTTTTTTTGCTAAAGTACCAATTACATCATCTGCCTCAAATCCATCTTTATACAACTTTGGAATTCTCATGGCCTCCAATAATTTATCAATATATGGTAATGCCTCACTTATTCCTTCTGGCATAGCTTCTCGATGAGCTTTGTATTCTGGAAAATCTATGTGTCTTTGAGTTGGTTTTTTAGTATCAAATACCACTGCTAAATGAGAAGGGTTTTGTTTATTAATTACCTCAATTAATGAATTGGTAAATCCAAGAATTGCAGATGTGTTTAGCCCTTTTGAATTAATTCTTGGGGTTTTTATAAATGCGAAATATGCTCTATAAATTAAGGCAAAAGCATCTAAAAGAAATAACTTTTTATTATCTTGCATAATAGGTAAAAGTACAACTTTTTATGAAAGATTGTGTTTTTTTATCTTTTCATTAGAAATTAGATTATGAAATATAAGGTGCTTTTTAATGTGTTAAAAATCCCGCTTATTTTTGTTTTAATAATGTGGATTGTAAAATTTATTGAACATTATTTTGAAGTATCATTTTGTACTCTTGGTATGTTTCCAAGAACTATTTCTGGGCTGAAAGGAATTATCTTTTCTGCTTTTATTCATCAGGACTTCCCACACCTTTTAAATAATACTTATCCACTTATTATGCTTGGAGGAATGCTTTTTTATTTTTATAAAAAGTTGGGATTAGAAATATTTTTATGGCTTTTCTTTATCGCAGGATTTTGGTTATGGGCTATTGGACGTCCTAATTATCATATTGGTGCAAGTGGAGTAGTTTATGCTTTAGCAAGTTTTATTTTTTTTAGTGGTCTTTTCAAAAAACAAACTAAATTATCTGCCGCATCACTTTTGGTTATTTTTCTTTATGGCTCGATGATTTGGGGCGTATTACCTATTTATAATGGGGTGTCTTGGGAAGGGCATTTAGCAGGCTTATTGGCTGGCCTTTTAATCGCTATAATTTATAGAAATGAAGGTCCAAAACCAAAAAAATACCAATGGGAAATTGATGAAGAATTAGAAAAAGAAATGGCAAAAAATAGTAAGCTAAGTATCAAATATCTTTATAAAAAAGATTAATCTTCTGTTTTTATTACGCCCCAGTTAGACGCATACCACGCCCTTTCGTGCAAATAATATAAAAGCATCTTAGTAATCAATTCTCCTGTAATGATTTTAACGCCTGTAAGAGGGCTTCCGGTAAATACCCATGATAGAAGCAAAGTATCAAGAGTTCCGATAAATCGCCAGGAGATTGTTTTAGAAAGATGTCTTTTTTTATTTTTTGTTTCCCAATTATAAGAATACCAAACTCTTTCGTGAAGATAATATAAAATTGTTTTGGTAATTACTTCTGTAATTGCAATCCAGCCTCCTATTTCAAATGATCCTGAAAAGAAAGTAGCAAGCATTAAAGTGTCAAGCGAGCCAACAATCCTCCATGTAATTGTTTTAGCTATATGTCTTTTCCTTTGTACCTTAGATTTTTCTATTTGAAAAGATTTTTTCATGCTTTTATCTAATTAAATTAAGTTTTTGTTCCCTATTCTTTACATTTACTAGATTAGTAATCTTTCATAATACTCAACCGCTTTTCTTTACAATTATAGTTAATTTTTACATCAAATGATTAAAAGTAAAAGATTAGAAATTCTGTACAGCAACCAACTAAAAATCCTAAATATACCTGTTTTAGAGTATGTTCATTCTCATTAACTCTTGCGAAACCAACTAATCCGGCACAAAATAAAAGTGTAATTATTAAAAATATATTACCTCCAAAAAGAGTTTGAATTGCTAAAAAAGCACCTAATACACCTCCAATTCCTAACATATGTAAAGAAATTTTCCAGAAGTTAGAAATAATAATTGCAAGAAGTAAAATAAGCATAGCACCAAACAAAAGCTGAATTACTATATATTGAATATGAATCGAATCAAGAAGGCGAAAAAGCAAATAATACCATATTATTGTGAAAAGCAAAGGCCACCTTCTTTCTTCTCTATTACTCATATAAATGGAGGTTACAACGTTGAACTTTTTGAGTATTAATATGCTAAAAATTGGTAGAAGCAAAGTAAAAATTATAATCAGCTGTACTATTTGTATTTTTTGAGATATACTCATAAAATCAGAAAATAAAGGAGAGAATGTAAATAACAGAAATATAGCATAAGTGGGCATAAAAATAGGATGGAAAAAAAAGGAAATGACTTTTGAAAGTTTCATTACAAAATTCTTCGTAATCTGGCAACAGGAATGTTGAGTTTCTCTCTATATTTTGCTACTGTTCTTCTAGCAATATGATATTCATTATCTCCTAAAAATTCAGATAATTTTTCATCTGTAAGTGGTTTTCTTTTATCTTCAGTTTCAATTATTTCTTGCAATTTTGATTTTATTTTTTTGGTTGATATCTCTGTTCCGTCCTCTTTTTTATATGCCTCAGAAAAAAGTTCCTTCAAAAGAAATGTCCCAAAAAATGTTTCCACATATTTGCTATTACTAACCCTGGAGATAGTAGAAATATCCATTTGTACAATTTCTGCAATATCCATCAGAATCATTGGTTTTAAATCTATCTCATCTCCACTTACAAAATAGTCGTGTTGAAATTCTAAAATGGCTGACATCACATTCTGCAAAGTATTTTCTCTTTGCTTTATAGCTTCTACAAACCATTGGGCCAATTCAAGTTTTTTTGTGATAAACGATTTTGTGTCTTTATCTTTAGTTTCTGCTAGCATCTTTTTGTATGTTTTATTTACAAAAACTTGCCGATTGTTACTTTTATTTAACTTTAAAATAAGTTTGCTATCGTAGTAAGAAACAGAAAAATCTGGCAAAATATAATTTGTTATCTCAGCAGAATTAGAGAAAGAACTTCCAGGATTTGGATTTAGTTTTCCAACTTCATGATAAACTGCTTTTAATTGAGATTCGCTTATTTCACAATTTTTCAAAATAGCTTCAAAATTCTTTTTGCTGAAAGGATCATAAAAGTTTCTCAATACATCAATTGCATTTTTTACAATATTTGTCTGTTCTTTAGAGAGTAATTGCAAAATTAAGCACTCCTTTAAATTCTTCGCGCCGACTCCAAATGGCTCTAGGCCTTGAATTTTTTGTAAAATTTTCTCTAATTCTTTCTCAGAAACTTCCAAATCCTGATTTAACAAAAGGTCATTTTCTATAATATTCAAATCTCTTGTAAGAAACCCATTATCATCTAAGCAACCAATAAGATACTCTGCCAAATTATGCTCTTTTTCATCTAAATTTAAAAGAAGTAACTGTTTTAGTAAAGAGTCATAAAGTGTTTCTTCTTTTTCAGGAATTGGCAGAGAACTATAATCGGGATTACTTCTTTTAAAATAGGATTGTTCTGTTTGAAGATTGGCTACGTCTTCCTCTTCTGTAATTTCCTCTTCCAAAGCAGGGTTTTTTTCTAGTTCTTCCTCAATTCTACTTTCTAATGAAGATAGTGGAATCTGCAAAATTCCCAAGAACTGAATTTGTTTTGGGGATAACTTTAATTTTTGATTTTGCTGTAATTTTTGTTTGTTCATTTATTAAAATTCGGCATTCTGTGGCGTTCTTGGAAAAGGAATCACATCACGAATATTTTTCATTCCTGTTACAAACATAATCAACCTTTCAAAACCTAAACCAAAACCAGAATGTACACAAGTCCCAAACTTTCTAGTTTCCAAATACCACCATAGTTCTTCTTTATCCACTCCCATTTCTTCCATTCGCTTCTCTAACTTTTCCAAATCTTCTTCTCTTTGCGACCCTCCAACAATTTCTCCTATTTGCGGGAACAAAATATCCATAGCTCTTACGGTTTCTCCATCATCATTTTGTTTCATGTAAAAGGCTTTTATATCTTTAGGATAATCAGTAATAATTACTGGTTTTTTGAATCTCTTTTCTACCAAATATCTTTCGTGTTCGGATTGTAAATCAGACCCAAATCCTTCAATAATATAATTGAATTTCTTCTTTTTATTTGGTTTTGAATTTCTTAAAATATCAATTGTCTCCCGGTAAGTTAAGCGTTCAAAATCATTTTCAAGCACAAATTGTAGGCGTTCTAAAAGCTTCATCTCTGATCGTTCTTCTTTTTTCATATTCTTTTCCTCCTCTACTAATCTGTTATCGAGAAAGTATAAATCATCTGGATTATTGTCAATGCAAAACTGAATGCAGAATTTCAAGAATTCCTCTGCCAAATCCATATTGTCATTCAAATCAGCAAATGCAACCTCTGGCTCTATCATCCAAAATTCGGATAAATGTCTTGATGTATTAGAATTCTCTGCCCGAAAAGTTGGCCCAAAAGTATATACTTGCCCTAATCCTAATGCCGCTAATTCTGCCTCTAACTGGCCAGAAACTGTAAGGTTAGTTTTGTTTCCAAAAAAATCTTTGCTATAATCAATCTCACCATTCTCATTTTTTGGAATATGATTTAAATCAAAATTGGTAACTCCAAACATTTCTCCAGCACCTTCTGCGTCAGCACCAGTTATAATTGGACTATGTAAATTAAAAAATCCTTTGTCGTGAAAAAATTTGTGAATTGCAAAAGTAAGGGCATGTCGTAATCTGAAAACTGACGAAAAAGTATTCGTTCTAAAACGTAAATGTGCCTTCTCTCTTAAGAATTCTAAGGAATGTTTTTTTGGTTGTAAAGGATACTCTTCTGCATCTGCCTGTCCAAGAATCTCTATTTTATTAGCCAAAATTTCAACTGCTTGTCCGCTACCTTTTGATTCTACCAAATTCCCTTCAACAGAAATACAAGAGCCGGTAGTTATTTGCCTAATTACTTCTTCTGGGAAACTATCTCCTTCTGCAATTACTTGCATATTATTAATAGTAGAGCCATCATTCAATGCAATAAAACTTACATGTTTACTTCCTCTTCTAGTACGAACCCACCCTTTTATTCTTACTTCTTGGCTTTTACCTTCTATTGTTAGAATTTCTTTAATCTTCATTCTTTAAAATTGGTTTTTATTTGTACAAATGTAATAATTTAGGCTTTTAAATAGCGAGATGAAAAAGAATAATGTTTTTGCTTAATTTCCTATCTTTGCAAGGAGTTGAAAATTAATTTTTTTCTGAATTATGAGTAAATATCAACAAGGAGATTTATTACAAGAGATTGATTCTCCAAGCGATTTAAGAAAATTGGAAAAAGATCAGTTACCTGAATTAAGTAAGGAATTAAGAGAATACATCATTGACATTGTTTCTGAAAAGGGTGGTCATCTAGGGGCGAGTCTAGGAGTAGTAGAACTTACAATTGCTATTCATTATGTATTTGATACTCCTAAGGATCAATTAGTTTGGGATGTTGGGCATCAAGCCTATGGGCACAAGATACTTACTGGGCGTAAGGATAATTTCCACACAAACAGAACCTACAAAGGGATTAGCGGTTTTCCAAAAAGAAGTGAAAGTGAATATGATACTTTTGGGACAGGGCATTCTTCTACTTCCATTTCAGCAGCACTAGGTATGGCTGTTGCTTCGAAACATAAAGGAGAGAATGAAAAGCAACATATTGCAGTAATTGGAGATGGATCTATGACGGCAGGAATGGCTTTTGAGGCACTTAATCATGCGGGGATTGAAAGTTCTAATTTGTTGGTTATTTTGAATGACAATTGCATGTCTATTGACCCTGCAGTTGGAGCATTGAAAGAATACTTAACTGATATTTCTACATCTAGAACTTATAATAAAGTAAAAAATAAGATTTGGAGAATTTTAGGAAGAATCAGTCGATTTGGACCAAATGCCCAAAAGGTAGCACAAAAAGTGGAGGGAGCTGTAAAATCAACACTTTTAGGAGAAAGTAACTATTTTGAATCTCTAAACTTTAGATATTTTGGCCCAATTGATGGACATGATGTAAAACATTTGTCTGCTGTTTTGAAAGATTTGAAAAGTATTCCTGGACCTAAAATTTTACATTGCTTAACTAAAAAAGGTAAGGGTTACAATCCAGCAGAAGAAGGTTGTGCAACCAAATGGCATGCACCAGGTTTATTTGAAAAAGAAACAGGGAAAACAATACCGAAAAGAAATAAAAAAAACAATTCAATAAAATATCAGCAAGTATTTGGAGAAAGTATTATTGAGCTAGCAAAAGAAAATGACAAAATTATAGGTGTTAGCCCAGCTATGCTAAGTGGAAGCTCTTTGAACTTAATAATGGAGCAAATGCCTGAAAGAACATTTGATGTCGGTATTGCTGAACAACATGCAGTTACTTTTTCAGCAGGTATGGCTACACAAGGAATGATTCCTTTTTGTAATATTTATTCTTCCTTTATGCAAAGGGCTTACGATCAGGTAATCCATGATGTAGCATTGCAAAATTTGAATGTAGTTTTCTGCCTAGATAGAGGAGGGTTAGTTGGTGCTGATGGCGCTACCCATCATGGTGCTTACGATATTGCCTATCTTAGATGTATCCCAAATATGGTGGTGGCTGCCCCAATGAATGAACAGGAATTACGTAATATGATGTATACTGCACAATTACCAAAGAAAGGTCCTTTTTCTATTCGATATCCTAGAGGTAATGGTGTGATGAAAAATTGGCAAACTCCTTTTGAAGAAATAAGAATTGGGAAGGGACAAATGATAAAGGAAGGCAGTGAGGTAGCAATACTCAGTTTAGGACATGCTGGAAATTTTGTAATAGACTCAGAGGATGATTTTAATCAAATGGGGCTTAGTATTGCCCATTATGATATGCGATTTGCAAAACCACTAGATAAAGGGTTATTGCATATTATTTTCCAAAATTTTGATAAGGTAATCACTGTGGAAGATGGTTGCATACAAGGAGGATTTGGTTCAGCAATTTTAGAATTTATGGCCGATAACAACCACAAAGCAGAAGTAGTTCGATTAGGGATCCCTGATAAATTTATTAACCATGGGACGCAAGAGGAACTAAGGAGTGAATGTGGTTTTGATAAAGCAGCTATTCTATCGGCAATAGAAAAACTATCAACTAGTAAAAAAGTTCCGCAAACTATTTAACTACAACTCAAAATCTTCTATAAATTTAGTTGTGTAATTTCCAGCTCGAAAGTCCTCATTTTTCATTAATGCCTGATGAAATGGTATAGTTGTTTTTATCCCTTCAATTATAAACTCTTCCAAAGCCCTTTCCATTTTAGATATGGCTTCTTCTCTAGTTTGTGCAACTGTAATTAATTTCACAATCATGGAATCATAAAAAGGAGGAACAATATAATTAGCATATACATGCGTATCTATTCGTATGCCATGACCACCAGAAGTGTGGAAATTTGTTATTTTTCCAGGGCTTGGACGAAAATCATTATAAGGGTCTTCCGCATTTATTCTGCACTCAATGGCGTGTAGTTTTGGTTCATAATTTTTCCCTGATATAGTAACCCCAGCTGCTACTTTTATTTGCTCCCTTACTAAATCATAATTAATAACTTCCTCCGTAATTGGATGCTCCACTTGAATACGTGTATTCATTTCCATAAAGTAGAAATTTCTGTGTTTGTCAACCAAAAATTCTACCGTTCCTACTCCTTCATATTTTACTGCTTCTGCAGCTTTTATGGCTGCATCTCCCATTTCTTTTCTCAGCTTCTTTGTAATAAAAGGAGAAGGCGTTTCTTCTATTAATTTTTGATGTCTTCTTTGAATAGAACAATCTCTTTCCGAGAAATGACACGCTTTTCCTGTCATATCACCAATTATTTGAATTTCAATATGCCTTGGATCTTCAATAAATTTTTCAATATACATACCATCATTTCCAAAAGATGCTTTGGATTCTTGCCTTGCACTATCCCAAGCATCTTGCAAATTTTCTTCTTCCCAAACTAACCGCATGCCTTTCCCGCCTCCACCAGCAGTTGCTTTTAGCATTACTGGATAAGTAATTTCTTTGGCCAATTTTTTACAAGTCTGGAAGTTTTTAATTATTCCTTTTGAGCCAGGAATAGTAGGTACTCCTGCCTTCTCCATTGTTTCTTTTGCAGAAGCTTTATCTCCCATATTTTTTATCATCCTAGGAGAAGCTCCAATAAATTTAATCCCATTTTCAGCACATATTTTCGAGAAATTAGCGTTTTCAGCTAAAAAACCATAACCAGGATGTATAGCGTCTGCATTGGTAATTTCGGCAGCTGCAATTATATTTGGAATTTTCAAATAGGATTCTGAACTTTGAGCTGGACCAACACAAACTGCCTCATCCGCAAAACGAACATGCAAACTATCAACATCCGCTTTAGAATAAACTGCAACCGTTTTTATACCCATTTCCTTACAAGTTCGGATAACCCTTAAGGCAATTTCACCTCTGTTGGCAATTAAAATCTTTTTAAACATTTTGATTTTTGATTTTTTATAAGAAATTAAGAAGGATCAACCAAGAAAAGTGGTTGATCGAACTCAACAGGTGTATTATCATCTACCAACACTTTTATAATTTTTCCAGATATCTCTGATTCAATCTCATTAAATAGTTTCATAGCTTCAATAATGCAAATGACATCTCCTTCTTTTATCTCATTTCCTACTTTTACAAAGGCATCCTTTTCCGGCCCAGGACTTCTATAGAAAGTTCCAATCATAGACGCTTTTATAGTTACGTATTTGGGATCGGATTCATCTATGCCTTGAGAAACTATTTCAGTTGGTATTTCTTCCTGAATTTTTTCAGTAATAATAGGATTCGAAACTGTTTGTATAGAGGTTCCTTGTTGAGCAATTGCTACTTTTTCACTTGGCTGTCCTCTTCTCTTTTTAGGAGGAGATTTAATAGAGATTTTAACGCCCTCAAATTCCAAATCTACTTCTGTTGCACCAGATTTTGAAACAAACTTTATCAATTCCTGAATTTCTTCTAAAGTCATTTTTTTACTCATTTTATTGTCTATTTAAAGTACAAAAGTAATTATTTATTTGAATCGTATGCCCATTTCAAATATATCGCTCCCCAAGTAAATCCGCCACCAAAAGCAGCAAGTATAATGTTGTCTCCTTTATTTAGCTGATTTTCCCATTCCCAAAGGCAAAGTGGAATAGTTCCATTTGTGGTATTTCCATATTTTTCTATATTTAACATCACTTTCTCATCTCCCACGCCCATTCTTCTAGCAGTAGCATCAATTATTCTTTTATTTGCCTGATGAGGGACAAGCCAAGCCACATCGTCAGAACTTAAATTGTTTTTTTGCATTATCTCTGCTGAGACATCAGCCATAGATTTTACAGCTGATTTAAAAACAGGTTGCCCATCTTGGAATACAAAATGCTCCTTAGAATCAATTGTTTTATGACTTGCTGGCTTTACAGATCCTCCTGCTTTAATGTGCAAAAACTCTCTTCCGGAACCATCACTTTTTAAAATAGAATCTTGAACTCCTAACCCATCTTTTGAAGGCTCCAACATTACAGCCCCAGCCCCATCTCCAAAAATAATACAAGTAGCTCTATCTTGATAATCAATAATAGAAGACATTTTATCTGCACCAACAACAACTACCTTTCTGTATGTTCCTGTCTCAATAAATTTTGATGCAGTAGCAAGTGCATATAAAAACCCAGAGCAAGCCGCCATTAAATCGTATGCAAAAGCATTTGTAGCACTCACTTTGTCAGCAATAATACAGGCAGTAGAAGGAAAAATCATATCAGGAGTTGCGGTGGCACAAATGATTAAATCTATCTCTTCAGCAGAAATATTTGTTTTTTTCAAAAGCCCTTTTACCGCTGCTGCTCCTAAATCAGATGAACCTTTACCTTCTCCTTTTAAGATTCTTCTTTCTTTAATTCCTGTTCTTGATGTAATCCACTCATCATTAGTGTCTAAATAGGTTTCTAACTCCTTATTCGTCAGGATATAGTCAGGGACATATCCTTGAATTCCTGTAATTTCTGCTCTTTGTTTTATCATTGGCTTAATGTTTCTTTTATTTTATCATTTAGATTTGCTTCCACCACATCTTTGGTTAAAATTATCATATTTTTTATAGCAATCTCATTGGAAATTCCGTGCCCAATAATAACTGTTTTATTTAATCCTAAAATAGGAGTGCCACCATAATTTTCATAATTAAAACGATTGAAATAGTCATCAAGCAATCCTCTTTTCTCCATTATGGAATAAATACCTTCTGCCTGTTTTAGAACAATATTTCCTGTAAATCCATCACAAACAATTACATCCGTATTGGAATCAAAAATATCTCTAGATTCTATATTCCCAGCAAAATTAAAATCGGTATTACCATCCATCATTTGGTAAGTGGCTTTTGTAAGTAAATTCCCTTTTGTTTTTTCTTCCCCCAAATTAAGTAAGCGAACTTTTGGGTTTTTAATGCCACAAACATATTTGGAAAACAAAGAGCCCAAAATACCAAATTGATATAAAACATCTGACTTACAGTCGGCATTAGCTCCTACATCAAGTAGTACGGTTACTCCTCCATCTTCTCTAGGAATAAGAGTTGAAATAGCTGGACGTAAGATTCCAACAATTGCTTTTACAGAATAAAAACCCCCCACAAACATGGCGCCTGTATTTCCAGCTGAGGCAAAACCATCAATCTCTCCTTTTGCTAAATATAAAAATCCTTTTGAGATTGATGAATTTTGTTTTTGTTTAAATGTTTTTGTAGGGTGTTCTCCCATTTCAATAATATCCATACAATCAATAATGGTAAATCTATCAGCTTCTATTTTATGCTTCTTTAGGTGAGAAAGAATTTCAAATTCTCTCCCAAAAAGTGTAATTTTAGTAGTCTCTGGAATTTCTTTAAGAGCAAGAATTGCGCCATGAATAGTTTTTTCTGGAGCATAATCTCCTCCCATTATATCGACTCCAATCCGCATTATTAGAAAAGTTGTAGTTTTCTCATCAAGGGGATAAAACTACAAAATAAATAGAATCTAGACCTTAGCTTCTGCCACAATAGCCTGTTTCCCTCTATAATGACCACATTCTTCACAAACTCTGTGATATAATACAGGTGTTGCACAATTTGGACAAGAATACATTGTGGAGGTAGAAGCTTTGTAGTGTGTTCTTCTTTTATCTCTTCTTTGCTTTGATATTTTTCGCTTTGGATGTGCCATTTTTTCTTTTTATTTTAATTTATTTAATACTGTCCATCTTGGGTCTATTTTATCATTCGTTTTTATAGCATATTCTTCGATCAATTGCAACATTTCTTTATCACAGCTTCCATCTTTTCGCTCACTCTTGTTATGTGTTCTTTTATTTGGAATAGAAAGATTTATCATTTCAAAAATTAGATGATCTATATCTACTTGATGCTGATTCGGAAGTACATAAATTATTTCATCTGTACTTTCCATTTCCTTTTCACTCTCTTTAATTACAAAATTTAACGTAGTTGAAATTTCCCATTCTAATCCTTTAGTACAATAATCGCACAACAAATTTGTAATTTTTCCTTCAATATTTATTGTAACTTTTCTATCTAATCCTCTTAAAACTACTAATGTATTTACAATAAACTCTCCTGTTTTAACCTCTGAATCCTCGTATGCTTTAAAGAACTTATCCTTTATTTCAAATACTTGCCTATGTTCACCATCATTTAGCCCTGCTATTCTTATATAATTTGTAGGCATCTTTTTATTTCTTCAAAAGGAATGCAAAGATAGTACTTTTCTTTTTTAGTTACGGATCTGAAAAGCGGTTTTTTTCTTAAGATTTTTAGCTTATAAAGGATTTTTGGTTAAAGCTTTGTATTCCTGTCTTTTTTTATAAATATCGCATGCTATATATACTGCATTTCTGAATGATTTTTCATCTGCACAATTCTTTCCGGCAATATCATAAGCAGTTCCGTGAACAGGAGAAGTCCTTATGACCGAAAGCCCTGCAGTATAATTAATTCCCTCTGAAAAAGAAAGGGTTTTAAAAGGTGTCAGACCTTGATCATGATACATAGCCAAAACACCATCAAAATTTTTTAAATTCTCTTTAGTGAAAAAGCTATCAGCAGAATAAGGGCCAAATACTAAAATATTTTGCTTTTTTGCTTTTTGAATAGCAGGAGAAATAATTTCTTTTTCCTCTTTCCCTAACATTCCATCTTCTCCAGCATGAGGATTTAACCCGATAACTGCAATCTTTGGTTTTGAAATCCCAAAATCCTGAATTAAAGATTGTGATAATTGCTTAATTTTCAAAAATATTTTGTTTTCAGACAGTGAAGCCGCCACTTCAGAAAGTGGAATATGCCCTGTCACAAAAGCTACTCTCATAAAATCAGAGAGCATTATCATTAGCTGATCTCCTTCAAATTGTTCTCCTAAAAATTCGGTATGCCCAATAAATTCAGGTTGATTTTTTTGAATGTTTGCCTTATTGATTGGAGCAGTAACCAAAACATCTATTTCTTCATTTTTTAAAGAATCTGTAACTTCTGTTAAAGATTTAAACGCATATTTTCCAGCAATTTCAGTTGGTTTACCAAATTTGATTTCTATGTCTTCATTCCAACAATTTAGCAGATTTGCTCTTTTACTATTTATATCTTTTATTTTATTTATAATATTAAAACTAAAATCTTTTATTTCTAAAGATTTTCGGTGGAAAGAAGTCGTTTTCACACCTCCGAAAATAATGGGTGTACAAAAATCCATCATTCTGCTATTTAAAAAAGTTTTTATAATAACTTCCATCCCAATTCCGTTTAAATCACCAATAGAAATACCTACCTTAATTTTTGCCATTACACTCTGTCTTTAATAAATTGGTATAATAATCTCACTCCCATTCCTGTGGCTCCTTTACCTCTGTAGCCATATTTTGATTTTGAATAAACTCCTGATAAATCAATATGAATAAATGGAAAGTCAGCAAAATGAGCTAAAAATTTACCTGCAGTAATTGCTCCACCATAGGGGCCTCCTAAATTTTTAATATCAGCAATGTCTGATTTTATGAGTTCATCATAATCTGACCAAAAAGGAAACTCTGCAAGTCTTTCATGCACAATATCTCCTATCTCTTTAAGTCTTTCATGGTCTTTTATCGCTCCATCATGCATGCTTACAAAACCATAATGCCCAATTGCAGCAACTGCAGCACCTGTTAAAGTTGCTAAATCAATAACTAATTCCGGCTTATATTTTTTTGCAAAACTAAGCGCATCAGCAAGAATTAACCTCCCTTCAGCATCAGTGTTCAATACTTCAACAGTCGTGCCATCATGCATTGTGATCACATCTCCTGGAGCATAAGCATTGCCTGAAGGCCTATTATCTGTAGCAGGAACTAAACCTATAACATGATATGGTAAATTGTTAGATGTGATTGCCTGCATTGCGCCAATTATAGTACCAGCTCCACCCATATCAATTTTCATCAGATCCATAGAGTTAGCAGTCGGTTTTAAACTTAATCCTCCTGTATCATAAACAATGCCCTTTCCTATCAAGACGATAGGATTCTTGTTTTTTGCATTCTTAGGGTTCCATTCCATTATTGTGAAAGTAGGCTCATCAATACTCCCTTTATTTACTGCTAATAGTCCCCCCATTTTTAATGATTCAATCTTCTTTTTATTAAATACAGTGGTTTTAAAGCCATATTCTTTCCCAACCTTTCTTACTGATTCTGACAAATCTTTTGCTGTTAGGTGTGAAAAAGGTTCATTTATCAAATCTCTAGTTAAATAAACAGAATCAATAATATTTTGTAATTCCTTAATATTCTTTTTGCTAGAATCTTTACATAAATAGATTGTTTCTAATTTGTTTGCTTTCCCTCCTGTTTTGTGTTTTGTAAATGTGTAATTTGAAAGCGCTATCCCTTCTGCAATTTGCATTGCTTCAATCTGATTTCCTTTTACATCAACAATAATTGCGGATTTTTCATCTTTTAATTTCCCAGCAAGAGTATCGCCAATTAATCTACAATTCTCTGCATGTTGGTTCTTATCCTTCTCTTTTTTAGGGAGTACTACAATAATGTATTTTCCGTAATGATTTATTACTACAATTTCTTTCTCATCTTTTCCCTCTTTTTTAATGTATTCTAACTCTTTTTTAGATAGATTGAATCCTGATAATTTACTTTTTGTATCACATAAAAGTATCAGGTTATCTTTATCCGAAATTGTTGTCTTCTTTTTGATTCGCATCTTCATATAAATTGTGTAATTTTGAGCCAGCAAAATTAATAATTTTTATGGAGAGTACCCATTTGATAAAGAAGGTATTAAAAAAAGATTTTTTAAGTCAGGAAGAAGGACAATTTTTATTTGAGCATCTTCCTACTGCTGACTTGATGTGGGTAGCAAATGAATTACGCCAAATACATGTACCAGGAAATGTAGTAACTTGGCAAATTGATAGGAATATCAACACAACAAATGCTTGCACAGCAAATTGTAAATTTTGTAATTTTTTCCGCCATCCTAAACATGAAGAAGTTTATGTGACAGATCTTGAAACATATAAAACAAAAATTGAAGAAACCATTAAATATGGTGGCGATCAGCTGTTATTACAAGGTGGACATCACCCCGATTTAGGCTTGGATTATTATTGCAATTTATTTAAACAGTTAAAATCGCTATATCCAAATATTCGCTTACATGCACTTGGCCCGCCAGAAGTTGCACATATCTGTAAAATAGGAGGGTATACTCACCTTGAAACACTTTCTGCACTTCAAAAAGCTGGTATGGATAGTATGCCAGGAGCCGGAGCTGAAATCTTATGCGATAGGGTCAGAAGATTGATCTCCAAAGGAAAATGTACAGGGCAAGAGTGGTTAGATATTATGAAAGTAGCACATAGAATTGGTTTTACAACTTCTGCGACTATGATGTTTGGACATATTGAAACTATTGAAGAACGATTTGATCATTTAGTAAGAATAAGAGAAGTTCAAAAACAAAAACCTGAAGGGGAAAATGGCTTTCTGGCTTTTATTCCCTGGACATTTATGGATGATGGCACCCTGCTTAAAAGAGTAAAGGGGATTAATAATAATGTCACCCCTAATGAGTATTTACGTATGCTTGCCATCTGTAGAATTATGCTGCCTAATATCAAGAATATTCAAACTTCTTGGCTAACGGTTGGAGCAAAAACAGCTCAACTTTCATTACATGGTGGAGCAAATGATATGGGCTCAATAATGATTGAAGAGAATGTAGTTTCAGCAGCAGGAGCTCCTCATAGGTTTACTTCTGAAAGTATTGAAAATTGTATATTAGAAGCAGGTTTTACTCCTCAACTTAGGAATCAAATATATGAAAACAGGCGTAAACCAAAACAAATGGAAATTCAAGAAATTGACTATTAATGAAGAAAAGATTACTCATATTATTCTTAGGTTTCTTTTCTGCTCTACAATTAAAGGCAACCCATAATAGGGCTGGCGAAATAACTTACAAACAAATCGACCCACTGACTTTTGAAATTACTTTAATTACTTTTACTGACCCTAGTACCCTTGCTCACCAACAAAGAACGGAATTATACTTTTCGTTTTCAGATAATACACAAGATACTTTTCCTAGAATTTCAGAAACATTGGTTGGTAATAATATCTCAAGAAACGAATATGTAGGTGTACATACATTTCCCTCTGTGGGCACCTATATTATAGCAATGGAAGATCCAAATAGAAATTCTGGGGTAGTGAATATCCCAAATTCAGTAGATGTATCTTTTTATTTGGAAAGTATACTGATGATAAACCCACTTATTGGAAATAATAGTTCCCCCATATTACTCAACTCGCCAATTGATAAGTCGATGGTTGGTATTCCTTTTATTCATAATCCTTCTGCATTTGATATGGATGGTGATAGTTTGGGTTATTCCCTAATAAGTTGTAAAGGTGAAAATGGAAATGATATTGTGGGGTTTCAATTCCCGGATGCATCCAATAGTTTAAGCATCGATTTAAATGGAAATCTTCTTTGGGATAGCCCAACAATAATAGGCGAATATAATATTGCAATTCTAATAGAAGAGTGGCGAAATGGGATAAAAGTTGGAAGTATAGTAAGAGATATGCAAATTACGGTTGCTCCAAACACTATAAACAATACACCTCCAAAAATTCAAGTTGAAAATACTTTTTGTGTAGTTGCTGGTGATAGTTTATGTTTCCCTATTTTAGCTTGGGATGAAGATAGTATTTTTACTGATAATTTCGGAAATATTTATTGGGGGAGTAATAATATCCCTTTCGGAAGTACCCTAATAGATACTGCCTTTCAAAAAATAAAATTGAGTGGTACTTCTGGGCTATTTGCTTTTGTCGAAATTATAGATACACAAAGCATCTCTGCAAACTTGACTATTCCTGTATTTTGTTCTGATGTGCGCAAAAGCCCTTATCAGTTAGTCCTAAAAGTAAAAGAACAATCACATTCAGCAGTAGCACTTTCTTCTATGCAATCAGTACAAATAAAAGTAATTGCACCAAAAGTAGAAGATTTAAAAATAGATAGTGTGATGCAAATGCAAAAGGCCATAGCTATTTCTTGGGATACAAGCATTTGCAGTAATGCGACTTCTTACCTCGTTCTCCGAAAAGATGGAGTCAGTAATTTAGGGTTAGATAGTTGTACAACTGGAGTGCCGAGTGAAAGCGGATTTCGGCAAATTGCAGAAGTTTTTGGACTTAATAATACCATATTTATAGATGATAACAATCATAATGGGCTTAATGAAGGTATTAATTATTGCTATCGAATTGTGGTAAAATTTCCAGATGGAGCTGAAAGCATCATCTCAGATGAAGTCTGTGCTGAGCTTTTAAATTTTAGCCCCCTAATTACCAATGTAAGTGTGAATCATCCAGATTCTATAAATAGAATGTACGTATCCTGGAGTAAACCCAAAGATCTAACTTTTACTAATAACGCTTATTATGAGCTTTCTCGATCAGATGATGGGCAAAATTTTAATTCTGTTTACACCTCAATCAATATAAATGATACTACTTATTTTGATGCTGGGATACCCGTAAATGACAGACAATATTTTTATAAGATTCAGCTTTTTGATGGAAATTTAGTTGGTGAAAGCTCGGCAAGTTCTCAGTGGCTAACGCTTAACCCACAGGATAATTCTATTGGGCTAATATTAGAAAGTAGCGTTCCTTGGAAAGATACTGCTTTTGTTATTTTCCGGAAAAATCCTAATGCTACAAATTACAATTTGATTGCTACAACAACAGCTAATTATTTTTTAGATGAAGGACTAAAAAATGGGGAGACATATTGCTACTTTGTAAAAGGAATTGGCCAATATTCTGGAACCAAAACTATAAGTCCCCTTATTAATTTGAGTAATCATTTATGTTCTTCCCCTTCTGACAATACTCCTCCTTGCTCACCTGAATTTTCTATGATTGAAGATTGTAAAAATAGCAGTCTCCATTTTTATTTTGAAAGTGATAGTATTTGCTTGGAGGATACAGAATTTTACACTATCTATCTGCAAAATATTAATGCAAGAGAGCAGATCTCTACAACAGATAGTAGTTATTATTTTTATGAGAATTTAAACTCTATTGCTGGCTGTTATGTAGTTACTGCTACCGATTCTTTTGGGAATGAAAGTCTTATTAGTAATCAAATTTGTTCGGAAAATTGTCCAGAATATGAGTTACCAAATGTGTTTTCCCCTAATGGAGATAATGTGAATGACCTTTTTATTCCCATTAAAAACAAACACATTGAAAGTGTGGACATCAAAATATTTAATCGTTGGGGGCAAATAGTTTTTGAAACCACTGATTCAGAGATTAATTGGAATGGAAAGAAAAGAGGCAAAAAGAGTAATTGCAGTGAAGGAGTTTATTTTTATGTTTGCATAGTAAATGAACTAAAGTTAAATAGAATTTGTTCTCGTAGTTTGAAAGGAAATGTGAGTTTAATAAGAAGCAATACAAAAAAAGCAAACTAAATGTTTACAGGAATTATAGAACAATTGGCTGAGGTGGTTGTATTGAAAAAAGAAGGAGGTAATTTGCATATTTCGTTAAAATCGACTATTACCTCAGAATTAAAGATTGACCAATCAATGGCTCATAATGGAGTGTGCCTTACAATAGTTGGTATTGATGGAGATAATTATACGGTAACTGCTATTAAGGAAACTTTGGAGAGATCTAATTTGGGTTTGTTGCAAGTTGGTAGTAAAGTAAATTTGGAAAGATGCTTACAAATAGGAGGTAGGTTTGATGGGCATATAGTACAAGGCCATGTAGATCAAATAGCAATATGCACAGAAATAAAAGAAGAAAATGGCTCGCATCTTTTTACTTTTGAACACAAACAATCAGATAATATAACAGTTGAAAAAGGCTCCGTATGTGTAAATGGCGTAAGTTTAACAGTTGTTAATTCGAAGGACGCTTCTTTTTCAGTAGCAATTATTCCTTATACTTTTGAACATACTAATTTTCAAAATATTGCAATTGGTGATGCGGTAAATATTGAGTTTGATACTTTAGGAAAGTATATTGCTAAAATGTTTATGAAAGATTTATAAAATGAGAAAAAAGATATTGCTGTTAGGATCAGGAGAGCTAGGGAAAGAAGTAGTAATTGCAATGCAAAGATTAGGGCAATATGTAATAGCAGTAGACAATTATGAAAATGCTCCTGCTATGCAAGTAGCTCATGAGTTTGAAGTAATTAATATGCTTGATGGTGATGAGCTAGACAGAATTGTCACAAAACACAATCCTGATTTTATTGTGCCTGAAGTTGAAAGTATCAGGACAGAACGTTTTTATGATTATGAAAAAAAAGGATTTACAGTAATTCCATCTGCAAAAGCGGCTAACTTTACCATGAATAGAAAAGCAATCCGTGATTTAGCAGCTATAGATTTAGGAATTAAAACTGCAAAATACAAATATGCTACTTCCTATGAGGAACTAAAAAAAGGTTTAGAATTTACAGGAATTCCTTCTGTGGTAAAACCATTAATGTCATCGTCTGGGAAGGGACAATCAGTTATTAAAACAGAAGCAGATATTGAAAAAGCGTGGAATTACGCAATAAAAGGATCTAGAGGAGATTTGATGGAAGTAATTGTAGAATCCTTTGTGGATTTTGATTACGAAATTACACTTCTAACTCTTAGCCAAAATAATGGAAATACACTTTTTTGCGCTCCAATCGGGCACAGGCAAGAAAGAGGAGATTACCAAGAAAGTTGGCAGCCAATGAGAATGGAAGATGCTCATTTAGAAACTGCTCAAGAAATGGCTGATAAAGTAACGAAAGCCCTTGGCGGTAACGGAATCTGGGGAGTAGAATTTTTTATTGGAAAAGATGGCGTGTATTTCTCTGAGCTCTCCCCAAGACCACATGATACGGGGATGGTAACGCTTGCTGGAACACAAAATTTTACAGAATTTGAATTGCATGCCCGTGCCATTTTAGGGATTCCTGTTTTAGATATAACACTTGTAAGAAATGGAGCTTCAGCAGTTATTTTAGCAGATAAAGAAAATAATAATTTTCCTAAAATTACAGGATTAGAAAATGCCGCAAACTTTGAAAATACGGACTTTAAAGTATTTGGGAAGCCGACAACTAGAAAATACAGAAGAATGGCGGTGGCTTTAGCTTATGGAAAAGAAAGTACCACCCAATTAGTAGAAAAAGCTAAACAAGTTGCCTCTAAAATAAAGATATATTAAATACTTTGAATATTCCTCTATTAAAAAAATAATTTATAGATAGGTTAATTCTTCTCTACCCAATCTCCATGTTCTTTAATAAGGTTTATTAGGGCTGTTACAGCTTCTACTTCCGGGATGTTTTTCTCCACAACTTTTTGTTCTTTATATAAAGTAATTTTTCCAGGACCCGTTCCTACATAACCATAATCGGCATCTGCCATTTCTCCTGGCCCATTTACTATACATCCCATAATTCCAATTTTTACTCCCCTTAAGTGGTCAGTAACTTTCCTGATTTTGGCTGTGGTTTCTTGCAGATCAAAAAGAGTTCTTCCGCAGCTTGGGCAAGAAATATATTCCGTTTTGGAAATTCTG
>Ga0163108_10000816_pt1 | contig 22941 bp, 26 predicted proteins | sample Fk1155metaG_FD_109644 | JGI IMG/M metagenome (GOLD analysis project Ga0163108, IMG submission 109644) | Marine microbial communities from the Central Pacific Ocean - Fk160115 155m metaG | ecosystem: Environmental > Aquatic > Marine > Oceanic > Photic zone | place: The Central Pacific Ocean...
ACGAAAGATATTGATTTACAAGATATAGAGGTGGGCATGAATATCCCGAGTGTTTGGGGGCGAACTTTTAAACTACGATTTACCTCGCGAGCAACCGGGAGAAAGTTTGATGTGAACCTGGGTGTTAACTTGACCAAGAAGGGTGAAGAATAAGATGCCTTTTGATAAAAAGAAGCACTATTTATTAAAAAACACTAATTATAAACAGTATAATGGAGATACAGTATGGCATTTTTAGATAACTCTGGGGATATAATTCTTGACGCAGTCTTAACCGATACGGGGCGCATGCGCCTTGCTCGCGGAGACGGCTCGTTTAGAATTGCAAAGTTTGCTTTAGGTGATGATGAAATTAACTATGGCTTGTATGACAAAGGGAACGCTAGCGGATCCGCATATTATGATTTAGAGATTTTGCAAACGCCAGTTCTGGAGGCATTCACCAACAATACGTCATTTTTAAAATCAAAACTTATGACAATTGCCAGAACCAACTTACTCTATCTGCCGATCATGGAGATCAACGAACTCCTCGCCGGCGCCGCCAGAAACACTAATTTACAAACCTGGGTCGTTGCAGCCGACAACAATACTGTGAGTGCCCTATGCACAGGCGCCCGCGATACAGTGGGGACGGTTATTGAGGGCTCTAGTCAGAACCCAACGTTTGATATAATTTTGGACCAGGGGCTTGACACAACAGAGATTCCGTCGTCGTTTGCTTTGGATCCAGATTTGATTGAGAACCAGTATATCATGGAAATTGATAACCGCCTTGGCCAAGTGACTAACAAAGACGGCGCCGTTCAACCTGTGTCTTTTATCGACGATGACAGCATTGCTAGTTATTATATTTCCCAAGCTGGAGGGAACATGATAACGACGGACTTGCGCGGCGGGGGTGATGGTCAGGACGCCAACTCGCCCATTGCAGGCCCACGTGGAACGCGACTCACCTTCAGCCTCAAATCCTCAGTGGAACTTCAAAGTAGTGAGTTTCTCTTTGATAGACTCGGGTCCACAGACACTACCAGTGTTTTAGCTACGGCGGTCAAAACAGACGGCGCCGCCGGCACAAACTACACAGGCTTGAAATACATTGATTCAACGGTTCGAATTACAGGAGGACAGACTGGCTATCGCATTGATGTGCCAGTTAGGTTCGTAAAAGTATATAACGCATAAAGGAAGCAGGCAACAATGGCAACAACATTTAAGAATTTTTTAAATAGCGATCTCACAAATACAAGAACGCTATTGCACGAAGCAATCCCGATGACGGGTTCGATTTTGTCAGGTACGTACATCACGAATACCGAAACAAATATCAAGAACTTCGGCCATGGAATGTTTCAATCGGTTTATGACTATCCTTATTTGAGTTCTTCTGCTAATCATATCGTAGACATTACAGTTGGTATGAGCGCTTCCTCTCCTGTTTCCGCTTCTGTTTCTTCCGAGGTTACCCAACAAGCTAAAAAGATCAATATTTACAACCAGATGGCCCAGGTACTCATGGGATACAACGCTACTGGTTCCGCTATTCGCGGTTTTGATCGTGACGGCAACACAGCCGGCGGCTCAGCTGGACTAACCGAGGTTTTCTTCCTAAGCTTTTCCAGGCTCTTGACGAAGGATGAGATCAAGAAAGGCTCATTCAGCATGGAACTTTTCACTGGCAGTTCTGCAACAGGCGCGATTGACAACTCTGCCTTCATGACTATCGCTGATCACAATGCTGCGAACAATTATCGTGTTAACTCCCCCGCAGGTGAGTATGGGCTACTTCTGACCTCTTCGACTGAACTCCTTGTCACTGATAAAGCCAACAGTAATGTCGCTGGCCTTGTTTTCTATCAAGCTGGTATCGTGGTTCTCACAGCAAGTGTGTTCAGTTCAGCGCTTTCTTTTTACAGCGAGGTGCCGGACCTTTATGGGGGCGCCGGCGCCGTCGCCGGCGCAGCACAGCCATCCCAGATCGATTCTGGTTCCGGTGGTCTAGGCTATTTCGGTTCTGCACTCACATCATCAGCTACAATGATTCAGCTTTTTGCGTCGCAGTCGATCTCCGGCGCCGCAGATGGGTTTAGAGGCCGAGTACAGAACATCAGCTTCAACAATACTACTGAGCTGAACTCAACCATTTACTTCTGCCGAGCTAATCATAACGAGTTTAACTACTCGTCAAACCCGACCTATGTCAGTGGAAGCAAGATTGTTGTTAAAGATAACACTACGGACTTGCCCCTTTCGTATATCACTACCATCGGCATGTATTCAGCAGATAACGAGTTACTGGCTATGGCAAAGATATCGGAACCACTTAAAAAAGATCCTAATACAGAGCTTACTCTGAGGGTGCGCTTAGATTATTAAGTGAAATGTATATATACAAGTTCAACGATGGCGATCTCCTAAACAACACAATTGAAACAAACCCTGAATGTACTTTCTATGTTTACGGTAGAACTCTTGTACATAACAACAGCCCTGCTATTGCCGGCGCCTTTACGGATCCAGTAAAACATGTCCCCCGCGGTTATGTGTCTCTTTATGAGATGAATGTCGACCGCGCGTCGGCCAATTTAATCTATCCTTTTATAACCAAGGACGGCTCTCAAGGCGCGTTCAATACCATCAGTACGACCTCATTCAACCAGTTCTCCTATGGCGATACCCTGACCGGAAGCTATCCTTTATCAGCCAGCATCTCCAAAGAATATTGGGGCGCGGTAACAGATGCTGCTGCCCGAACAACAGGTTCAAATCATATTACATCGCTTGAGAACACATTAAACTATTATCGTTATTTGAGCCCTCATTATGCTTTTAGCTCGTCGGTGGGTATAGATCTGCATTGGAATAAGGCAACCCAACAGTTGGGCCTTGTAAGCATCCCTTCTATTTTTTATGGCTCTTCAATCAAGAAGGGTTCCATGAATCTTAAGTTCTTTATTTCAGGGACTCTAGTGGGCGAGCTTCATGACGCAGGGAAAAACGGTGAACTTATTCAAGTTGGACCAACCGGCAGCAACGGTTCGGGAAGCGTGGCTGGTGTCGTCTTATATAACGAGGGCTTCTGCGTACTCACAGGAACGTGGGACTTGACCGCAAATAGTACAGCGATGGGCCCAGCACACACAGAAGCATATGTTGGGGCTGCTTCTCCTCCCAACTGGACATACTTTGCAAATGGTGTAGGCACGTTCGGTGGCACAAATACACAAACTGATATCGCTGTCAGTTCTAGCTTCTATATGAAGTTTGATGGTACCCAGCATGTACCTACGATTACTATGTTTGCAAGCGCTCCTCGCAACCATCTTGTACATTCCAATAATCGCACTTATCAGGACATTACTCAGTCGGCCACACCGGCCACTTCCAGCGGGGGTTACTACGAGGACCCACAGGTGGCGATTAAGAATATTGCAAGCAGTTCTTTCACCGGTTATGATCAGTCATATGAAAAGATCACATACATAAGCCGGGTCGGGATATATGATGAAGACAAGAACTTGATTGGAGTGGCCAAGTTGGCAAACCCAGTGAAGAAAACTGCTTCTAGAGAATTTACATTTAAATTAAAATTGGATATATGATTTTAGGACTAGACGTCTCTACGTCAATAACAGGCGCAACTGTTGTTGACAAGAACGGAGAAATATTATTTTGCGAATCTTGGGATACCAGGAATAAGAAGCGCTTCCCTACTTTATGGGATAAGGCAATTTTCATTGAAAACAAACTGAAAGACGTAAAGGTAAGAAGGAGAGGATACAATATCGAAAAGGTTTATGTGGAGGAATCCTTACAAGCCTTTAAGTCCGGATTCTCATCAGCTAAAACTTTATCAACTCTTGCCAAATTCAACGGCATCGTTAGTTTTACGTGTTACAAGGTTTTTGGTTTGCAACCAGAATTTATTGGAGCTTCATCAGCCCGAAAGCTGTGCGGTATCAAGGTCGAAAGGGGTCGCAAAGCCAAGGAAGTCGTCTTGGAGTATCTTCTTGACAACGAACCAAGTTTCAGTATAGAATATACAAAACACGGTAATCCAAAACCGGGCTCTTGGGATCGATCGGACTCGATCATTATTGCGAGAGCAGGTCTGAAGAAATGGGAAAGTGGGAACTAGTTACTGGTATGCAGCTTTTTTTTGAAAATTGGCGTGCATACTTGGGCGAGGGAACTGGCATTACTCCTTTTCAACTTTACGTCGATTTAGACGGAGTACTTGTCGATTTTCAGCGTGGTGCCACAGAGGCCATTAACATCGATTTAAAGGCCCCTGAGAGCGTCCCTGAGCGTCTTAAGAAGAGGTATGATAAAATGGCTAGGGCCCTAGAGGAACTTGGCAGAGATCCACAGAATCAGGAAGATTGGAAAATCACCGCAGAGGATTTTGACAAGAAATCGCCAAACAGAATAAACGCCGTGAGAAATTATATGTATCCCAGACTTCAGGATGATTTGCAGTTCTGGTCTGAACTGAACTGGATTGAACCTGACGGACGCGTGCTTTGGGAACTAGTCAAAGATGTTGAGCCTCCACCTGTTATTTTGACATCGCCTATGCATGGTCAAGCTTCCCATGAGGGAAAAGAGTTGTGGGTGCAGAATGAAGAGAATTTAGGGTTGCCTTTGGAACGTGTCATCGTCGAGAGAGATAAATTCAAATATGCGGTCGGTGATTCTGGTACACCAAATGTACTTATCGACGACACTCCTGAAAAAATTGCGTTGTGGGAGCAAGCCGGCGGCATCGGTATTCTACACACTTCGATGACGGATACTTTGAAAGAGCTAGCAGGCCTGGGAGTGGGTGCCGAGCCACCGGAGGAGACGCCAGAATGAAACCATATCTTAAAAAGTGGCACAAATATATCAAAATTGATGAAATGGCCACTCGTTGGAAGGAAGAAGGGCTTGAAGGTCCTTACCCGCTGGAATCAGGAGAAATGGGTGGGACTCTCGATGTCTTGAAACAATACGTTACTCCTGATGACGAGAAAGCAACTCATTTTGTTCACTTTGGTGGAGTTGGAGAGCGAGACATCTCCCCGGTAAAGAAGAAGGCCGCTTCATGGTCCAATCAGATGGTAGCGGATCCTAAACTGGGTCCTGCAAAAGATGTTAGTGCCGGCACTCGACAATCAAAACACGGCCCACAGTTCAAGTTTGGCGTCAACCCGTCTTCCCAATATAACACTCCCTATGGAATATATTCTTACCCCCTCAACCAGAGTATCTTTAGGCAACTTGCAGACGGGACACTGCCATTTGCTCAAAATGAACCTTACATCCTGTTATTTAAAGTGATGGAAGGTCTCCCTTTGATATACACTTCGCAAGATATCCCTGACGATGAATATAAAGAATATGTTGAGAAGCTTTTCTCAGACGAGATGCTTGAATCCGAAAGGGAGGCGAGGTACAAACGCGCTAATCGGAAACGAGCCGCGACGCCCACGCATGGTAATTCATATCCTTATTATCCTCCTCTTGATTTTTTGAGGAAAGCAAATCAGCAGTGGCAGCAGCGCCGCCCGCCTTGGCGATCTCAGCCATATGCACCGGGAGAGACCCCACACCCTCGCGACCTTCCGATCGTCCGCCAGACAGAGCATGAGACAGATCAATATATGACGGACGCTACTAGGAGAACATATACTAAAACCAACTCAGCATATTTATGGGGCCTCGTCCGAGCCGCAGCCCATGAAGACCCAATCCGGTGGAACATGATGATGCGAAAACTTGGCATTGGAGGAGTTGTTGACGATTTGGGGACTGGTCACATTCACTCTGCAGAACCGGTGCAAGCAGTCTTCTTCACGAAGAGGGACCCTGATAAAAATCTTGAATTGGTTGAGGTACTACCGAACACTCATACAAAAACAAAGATTGAGCGCAGAGAACAACAGGTGCAACAAAGAGAGGTACGTGACCTAGTTAAGGGTCTCATTGCCGAGGTGCATCCTGATCCGAAATTTAAAGTGACCCAAGAGTTTATTGCGAGTTTGATCTCTTATATAGGTTTGCGCGACGATGAATGGTTGTTCAACCCGTCTAAAGAGACCGATTTGCAGGAAACCATTATTAGTTTGAAAGAGGAGGGTCTCCCAATAATTACAGAGTATATCATCCACTCTTATGCCAATGGCACCCTTATGGAATTAAGCAATGCCAAGATTGAGTGGGAACATAAAATGAGAAAGCTTGGTTTTCTACCGGTTCGGCTAGATATAGACAATCATCCCACCACAGCATTCCATTATAAGACTCTCGCTGCCCTCCGACGTGCCGGTAAGGATTTCAAAATGGACTCATCTTTGGTGCAAGCAGTGGAGGCAGGTGAGTACTCAGCGCGAGATCTAGTGCAGGGATCCTTTAACGAAATAGATGAAATACAGCAAGAACATGCTGAAGTTCTCCGGACTTCTTATGAGGAGGCGCTCAATGCCGCCGGTCATCATTCTGACGAAGACCCAGACAAACCATCTACGTGGGCTTCCGAAGGCCCCGGGGAGCGCCCTTTCGGGCTCCCCGAGAACCCGCCGGCGGAAGACCTGTCGTCTCTCTTTGAAAACAAAAAGCCTCGGAAGCTAAATTATCTAGGCGCCCGGTGGGACTGGATTATTAAGTGAGCCTCCTCGCCGATTGGTTTGACGGTAAGGGCGCCCCCGCGAGTTACGAACAGATAGTAGGCGATATTAAAGCACATCACCTAGGCAACGGGACGCTCTATGTCGGATCCGACAGTCAATTTTATAACAGTGGTGTAATACTAACGTCGGCCATTATTCTACACGGTGCAGAAGGGCAGAAAGGCGGCCGCTATTTTATCAACCGACGAAAGATCAGGCCGGATGCATATCGTGTTCTAGCCGTCAGAATCTTGGCGGAGGCCGAACAAACAATTGACATTGCGACCCGGATTGTTGAAGAGGTACCAGACATTAAAATTGAACTTCATGTTGATGTCAGTAACACCGACAAAAACGAGGCCACAAGTAACTTAGCAAAGATGGTTATTGGTTACGTGGCCGGCAGCGGGTTTGACTGTAAAGTGAAGCCCGAGGCCTTCGCAGCTGCTTCTGTTGCTGATAAACATTCCAAATAAGATATGACAAACTATTTATAGCAATGAAACTCATACTTGAAAATTGGCGACAGTATTTGAATGAGTGGGTCTTTGACATCGACGTCAGCGATAACGGCGAAGAAGAATCGGAGCAAACGCCGCTTGCTAATGATCCGATTGTCCGTCACAACCTACACATGCTTGATACTCTTGGCGGTCCCCCCGCAACCGACCGGTTTAGCTTCCCGACGGGGGAAGAGGACATGATGAGTCTTGTGGGAAGCATACCAGCTCTTCGGACAAGTAAAATTATTAAATCCGTCGGTTCCGGCACGAAGAAGATTGCTTACAAACTTGACAACGATCATATTTTTAGCCTATTTCAATCTGGATATGGTGGTGATGAATACAGCGATCTAGGGTGGTACGCCAACATTCAAGACAGACAGTTTAAGGGAGAATCCTCAATAGATGAGCCTGCAATCCATGACTTTGGAGAGGTCCCCATTCTCCCCAAAAGGGCATACCGTCCAAACGTTCTAAAGTATGTCGAAATGAGTGGGATTGTACCACTATCTGATGGTGGACCACCCAGCATGGGGGAAATGGCTGAACTTGATTTGGTGCGCCTTGACTTCGACATTGTTCAAATCGCAAAATTTGTGGAGGCCTCACTTTATCACGGAATGTTGATAAAAGATCCCATCAGCTTGGATGAAAAAGTCGAACTTGTACAGCATTGGTGGCGCAATAGAAAGGGTCTCCCTTTCGCCGAAGAAGAAGATTTACTTGATATGGAAATGGGTACGTTGCCGCCCGATTTGGTAATGAACCTGATCAAAACTCTAGTTAAGCTAGCCGTCAGGCTTAAAACAACACACGTCCTTCAGGACATCCACCCCGGTAATCTCGGGATGAGCATTGAGAAGCCAGATGAATTCGTGGTGATCGATATATAAAATTGCTTGACATCTTTGTTTAAGTCTACTATACTAAATTAGTGCAAGAGAAGAAGTTTGCGATCCTCAAGGAAATCCTTGGGGACTATCGAAGATCTAGCGAGGAATATCTATTCCACTGTCCGTTCTGTAAACACCACAAGCCAAAATTCTCTGTAAATTTAGACAAAGGTGCAAAGTGTTGGGTGTGTGGCTGGGCCACCCCTAAACTATTCCGTGTTGTTAGGAGACTAGGAACCAGGCAACAAAAAGATGAATGGCAAGAGCTTGAGGGCTCTGTTGATATTGGTGAGTTTTCGCTAGACCTGTTCGAGAACAAGAAAGAAGAAATACAAAAGACAGTAATCTCCCTTCCAGATGAGTATATCTCGCTCGCTAACAAGGCACTCCCCCGCACTGCCGTGTTCCCTTTAAAATATTTGAAAAGCCGGGGCCTATCTCACGAAGATATCTTCTATTGGAAAATGGGCTATTGCACGGGGGGAGAGTATGCAAATAGAATTATCATACCATCCTTCAGTATCGATGGAGATATCAATTTCTTTGTCGCTCGTACGTTCGGGAAGGATTGGCCTAAGTACAAAAACCCGCCGGCCCATCGAGACATCGTCTTCAACGAGTTATGGATAGATTGGCGCAAGCCCGTAACTATCGTAGAAGGTGTTTTCGATGCTATTAAAGCTGGTCCGAACTCCATTCCCTTACTTGGTTCGACGCTAAGAGAAAACAGTGTTCTGTTCCAGGAGATAGTCAAGAACGACCCACCGGTATATTTGGCTTTAGACAGGGATGCCCAATCTAAAGCTCGTCATATTGCTCAACGCCTGATGGGGCACGGCATAGAGCTTTACAAAATTGACTTAAAAGGCTATAATGATGTAGGAGAGATGACGAAAGAAGAATTCTCTGAATTACGAAGGCAGACTTCCCCCATGGAGTCTGAGTTAGAACTAATATCACAAGCATTATCTGAATAGGAGTATCGCTGCATGAAAATTGCGCACATTGCGGACACCCATATCCGCAATCTAAAATATCATAAAGAGTATAAGGAAGCTTTTTCACATCTGTATGGGAGATTGGCAGAAGAGAAGGTTGATTATATTGTACACTGTGGCGATATCGCCCATACAAAGACCCAAATATCTCCGGAGTTTGTGGATTTATGCGCAAGCTTTTTTCAGAACTTAGCTGATATTGCTCCGACCTATATCATCCTTGGTAACCATGACGGAAACCTGAAGAACAGTAGTCGGCAGGATGCGCTTAGCCCCATCGTCGATGCACTAGCACACCCTGAACTGCACTTGGCTAAAGATTCTGGGGAGATTCTTTTGGATGATGGTTTGGTATTGAACGTATTGTCTGTGTTCGACCGAGATAACTGGGTCGCTCCTTCTGATAAGGAGGCAATCAATATCGCTCTTTATCATGGTTCAATATCAAATTGTAAAACTGATCTAGGGTGGATGATGGAGAGCGGAGAGGATACTCTTGATATCTTCAAAGATTTTGACTTTGCCATGTTGGGCGATATCCACAAGCGTCAAAGTCTTGACGCTGACAATCGTGTGTGGTACTGTGGTTCGACAATTCAGCAAAACCATGGAGAAACGAACGACAAGGGTTTATTACTATGGGAGATTGAAAGTAAAGATGACTTTACTGTTCGCCATATTGAGCTTAAAAACCCCAAGCCGTTTTTAACTATTGAGTTGACGCCGAAGGGGAAAATCCCACGTAAGGCTGTTATCCAAGAAGGCGCGCGCTTGAGACTGGTATCTAATAACAACTTACCTCTAGACGTGATACGAAAGGCGGCAGATGTCGCCAAGCGTAAATTTAAACCAGAGTCAGTGACTTTTCTGAATCGTGCTGCGGGCAACCGCGGCTCTGTCGAAGATCTCACAAATCAGATGTTTAAAGAAGATCTTCGAGATCCGGCCGTCCAAGAAGAATTAATCCAAGAATACCTTAAAGATTATCAGGCTGATGATGAGGTGATGGAAAAGGTATATGGTCTAAATCGTAAATTTAATACCGTTCTCGAAAAAGACGAAGAGGTTGGAAGAAACGTCAATTGGAAAATCTTGTCTCTAGAGTGGGACAATTTGTTCAACTACGGAGAAGGAAACCGTGTTGAGTTTGGCACTGAGGATACCGCCGGCGTTCTTGGGGTTTTCGGAAAGAATTTTTCTGGCAAGTCTAGTATTATCGACAGCTTTCTGTACACATTGTTTAATAATACCTCCAAGAATTCACGCAAGAATCTTAATGTAATTAATCAAAACAAGGACTCTTGCCGCGGCAAAGTCGAGATTCTAGTTGATGGCAAGGTGTATTCAGTTGAAAGAACTTCAGAAAAGTATGTAAAACGACTGAAGGGGGAGGAAACCCTGGAGGCTAAAACTGATGTTGACTTTAAATATGTGAACGAAACCGGTGATGTGATTAGCAAAAATGGTTTGAGTCGCAACGATACTGATAAGAATATCCGCAAGGTCTTCGGTACCCTTGAAGACTTTTTGATGACCTCTATGACCAGCCAACATGGTGCGCTTTCTTTCTTAGGAGAGGGCTCCACGAAGCGTAAAGAAATTCTAGCCAAGTTTCTTGATTTGGAGCAGTTTGAACGCAAGTTTAGAATGGCCAAAGAGGAAGCAACAGACCTCCGAGGAGCCGTTAAGAGACTAGAGGATAGGGACTTCGAAGAGGAGCTAACTTCGGCTCGGACAGATTTGAGCGAAAACGAAAATGTAACCGAACAGAAGAAGAAAGAGTGTTCTGAATTACAATTGCAGACGGAGATATTAAAAGGAGAGAATGAAGCCCTGGATATAAAGCTACGCTCGGCCCCAGCGGAAATGATTGATATCCTTGAGGTCACTGACTCTTTGCATGAGAGACGGGAGGCTTACAGCGCCCTAGAACTTGAGAACAAGGCTCTGCAAAAGGATTGTGCCACACAACGAGAACTCTATAATAAGATAACAAAGTTTGTGGGAACCTTCGACATAGATTCGTACCGCTCCAAGAGTGATGAGGTTAACAGTCTCGGTGTACAGATAGGCGAAGCTTCAGTCAAGATTAAGGATATAGAAAACAGTCATACGACGCATCTTAAAAAAGTGGAGTTGCTATCTGAGGTACCCTGCGGAGAAGAATACTCACATTGTAAGTTTATCAAGGACGCATATGTGTCGAAACAAGAGGTTCCGGGAGTTCTTAGAAATCTTGAAGACCAACATGCACAATTGCTGCGCTTGAACGATAATCTTAAGATGTTCAACATAGCGGAGATCTCCACTAGGATTGATAAATACGAACAAGTTCTCAGGAAGAGAGACGAAACAGCGAACCAGATTGCTCAATGTGAACTTCAAGCTGAAAAAAATCAAAATCAAATGATTTTGTTGCAAAATGAAATTAAAGAGGGGGAGTCCAAGGAGAAGGTTTATAATGAAAACAAGGAAGTTATTGAAAATTACTCTGAACTAAAGAGGGAGAAATCTGCTAATATTAGAAAGATAGAAAAGGCCTCGAAGAGAGTCACGACGTGCGATGAACAATTGCAACAACTGTATATTACACATGGAACATACGTGGAACGTGTCGACAATATAGAAAAACAGCAGGAGGAACTGCGGGTTATGAGGGGGGAATACGAGGCATATGACCTTTACATGCGTACGATGCATCCGAATGGTATTTCTTACGATGTTATTAAAAAGAGACTTCCCGTTATTAACACAGAGATTGCTAAAGTTCTAGCCAATGTGGTTGATTTCGAGGTCTTCTTTGAGGAGGAGGGTAATCGTCTTAACATTTTGATCAAACACCCAAAGCACGAGGCCCGCCCCATCGAGATGGGTTCTGGAGCAGAAAAGTCTATAGCCGCTATGGCTATACGGTTGGCCCTATTAAATGTGTCGACTTTACCGAAGCCCAACCTATTTATATTAGACGAACCAGGCACAGCCCTAGATGAGGAAAATATGGAGGGATTCATAAGAATATTGGACCTAGTCAAATCACAATTTAATACGGTACTTCTTATCTCTCACCTAGATTCATTGAAAGATTGTGTTAATAACCAGATTATTATTGAAAAACAAAACGATTTTGCTTACGTTAGGGTATAAATATGAAAGACACATATACAATTACGCGGTGGGACAACGGTTGGAGCGTCGAAGTGAGGACCAATGAAGGCACCCGTGATTATACCGGTGTTTCAGAAGATCCGTTTTGGGTGGAGGATGAGGAATTATCTAAAGCGCAAAGCTTAGCAGAATTACTATTTAATACGTTTGAAAAGTTTTTAGCTACCGAAGAAAAGTGTGGTATGGTTATAGAGTTCGAGGAACCGGGTGAGCCGGAAGAAACAAACGAAGAAGAAGGAGAAGACGATGACGATGGAAGATGCGAAGGGGATGCTGGATAAAAGCATTTCCAAATTTACGAGTAGAAAATTATTGGTATGGCTGGTATCGACTGGCTTACTGTTTCATGGCGACATTAGTGGTGATCAGTGGGTTGCGATCGCGCTAGCTTACGTGGGAACACAGGCTTTTGTTGATGCTGCTACTGCTTGGAAGCATGGCGCATGAATTGGCCAACGCTCAAACATGTATTGAAAAAGGTTTGGGTGTGGCTTAAAACATATTGGTATGTGCCCGCTCTGCTGGTGTATACGCTGGTTCTGATGGTAGTATTCCGCAAGGATGGTGCCAATGCTTTGGGGGTATTGGAGGCATCTAAGGACAGTTACAAAAAGCAAATTGATGTTCTGAATGAGACCCACGAAGGCGAGCTTAAAAAGCGTGATGAGATTACGAAAAAATACAATAAGACTATTGATCAAATTGAATCACAACACATGGATGAGAGTAGAAAATTAGATGTACACAAGAGGCGCCGCGTGAAGAGATTGATTGAGGAAAATCACGAAGACCCAGAACACCTGACCCGGCTTCTAAGTTTGACATTCGGCATACATCATGAAGAAGGTTAAGATAGCACTAATATCGCTCTTTTTTTTTGCGGCGCCTACTTTGGTTCATGCGCAACCAGCACCAAAAGTCGTAACGCTAGCGAAGGACCAGAAGGCCCCGTTTGCCGGGACTCTGTTGAATCCGGCGGCTGCAGCACACACGATCGCTGAGAAAGAAAGTGTAGTTAATCAGTGTAAACTGGCTAAACAATATGTAGAGCAGAAAGAAGTGGCTAAATGCGACTTGCTTACAAAGATAGCGGAGACCCGTATAGAATCGTTACGCCTTGAGAGAGACTCTATAATGGGGATAAAAGATGAAGAAATTGAGAGGCTTAGGAAGATGGCTCTTGACCGCCCAAACCGACATAATCATTGGTGGTTTGCTGGTGGGGTTGTTACTGGTATTGTTACCTCAATCGCGATCTTCTACGCGTCGGTCGAGGTAGCAAAGTAATGGGAAAATCTTTAAAGGGCTGGACCGTTAGTAGGTTGCGGCAGTTTATACGCGATACCACGCGCAATTATTTATATCTTGCAGAACAAGCAGTTGCGCCCAATATTCGTGATGGCGCCGAAGAAACTGTTTTATACGCTAAAGATAGCTCTGGTACCACAAAGCTTTTTTATAAGGATAGTGCCGGAACAGAGATCGGCGTCGGCGGGAGCGATTTAAAAAATCATATTTTCGCGTTATACGCCAGTATTAGTTCTGCCCCTAGTGGGGGCTATTATATACCGTGGGTGTATTACACCGAGACTCAAACGGTCACCGCCGGTTCGTTGGGGACAATGAGGAACAGCATGATCGCGCCCTTTGACGGGAAGTTCATATCAGTCTCGGTTTTGTCTAATGGTGGAGGCTCTGCTCCAGGGAGCACTGTTATTGGGGTGCATAAGAACAACAGCGGTACCGCCATGGAGACTCAAACGGTAACCATGGCAGCTTTCAACACCACCTACACTGGCACATTTTCTTCGAACACCTTCAGTAAAGGAGACGTTTTACATCTAAATTTAGATGCAACAAATTCGCTAGACTATGTTACGGTAACTGTCGTAATCGAGTTTGATGAGTCAACCTGATGAAGAAAAGTCTTAACGATATTGCAGCCATCGAGAAAGCTATAAAGCAAAAATATGGCGAAGACACAATTCAGAACCCTAAGGCAACGTGGGACGAGGAAAAGGAGCAGCAGTATCTTGAACAACTAAAGGTTCAATATAAACAGGACTTGAAGAAACGGGACAAGACTGAAAAAGCTGAAATAGATGGTTTTTTCGCTCCAAAACAACTACTTAATAGAGATAGTAATCGGATCTGTCCGGTGTGTGAAGTTTACTCGTTCGAGATAAAGGATGATCTTTACATGCATAAATTCGAATGCTGCTTAAAATGTTATACCCAATGGGTTGAGGATCGAGAAGAGCGATGGAAAACGGGTTGGCGACCAAACTTAAAGGATGAATAAAATATGGCTTCTGTATTAGATATTATTAGTGGAATTTCAACGGTGCTGGCAAACAGTTACGACGGCGCACTGGATGATGTAGGCGAGCCAATTAAAATTGGTTTGACCAGAGAGGAAGGTGACCCGATTATTGATTCCCGAGTTATGGATGGTTTTTCGTGCCGCTTCAGCGGTCCTCTCTTAAAGGTCGCATACTCAGGCGAAATAGCTCTGAGAGATGTGCATAATAAGAACCGATTTGAAGGAGAAATTGAACAAAAGATTCAAGATATTGTAAACTTTCTAAAGAAGGAGTACAAAAAGAACACCGGTAACGCACTTACTTTAACTAAGCAGGGCGAGCCATACATTTTTGTTCAAAACATTTCTCGCTTACGCACTTGGGTGCAAGCCGCTTGCGACTACAAGATTGGTGGAATGGATGATGTGATCGAAGTGGGCGAGCGCGCCGAAGACCGTTTGGATGATGCAGTCCGAACATGGCTGGGTATGAACGACAACAAGAAGCGAGCCGTGGGTACAGGCATGATTGGCAACACAACGTTCCCGGACTCGTCCGATGCAGAGAATGTAAAGGGCAAGAGAGACGAGGAGCCTCGCTAGGGTGTTCGATGATTGGGATGAATGAGCTATCAGCTAACCAAAAAAGAAATTACCAAAGAGATAATTAAATCAGGAAAAGATCCTGTTTATTTCATAAACACATATACAAAAATTTCCCACCCCGTCAAAGGGTTAATCCCCTTCAAAACATACGATTACCAGAACGAACTACTGGAAACGTTTGTCGACCATCGCTTTAGTGTTATATTAAAGGCTAGGCAGCTTGGGATCTCCACTATAGTAGCGGCGTACGTTGTGTGGCTGATGCTTTTTTACAGGGACAAGAACATTCTTGTTATGGCCACCAAGTTTGGGACGGCCGCTAACTTGGTTAAGAAAGTAAAAGCGATCATTAAGCAACTTCCGCCGTGGGTTCGCATTGCCAATATTGCGGTAGACAACCGCACTTCTTTCGAACTGTCAAATGGTTCACAAATAAAAGCTTCGTCCACTAGTGCGGACGCTGGTCGTTCTGAGGCTCTGTCATTACTTGTTATCGACGAGGCCGCTCACGTCGAAGGGTTGGAAGAATTGTGGACAGCATTGTATCCAACGTTGTCGACAGGCGGGAACTGCATTGCTCTTTCCAGCCCCAATGGCGTGGGCAACTGGTTTTATAACACATACACAAAGGCTGAATCTGGCGAGAATGATTTTTATCCAAGTGTCTTGTCTTGGGAGGCCCATCCCGAACACGACGACGAGTGGTTTGCGGAGGAGACAAAAAACATGTCTCGTCGACAGATTGCCCAAGAGCTAGAATGCAACTTTAACACCTCCGGGGAAACGGTTATCCATCCTGATGATATCGGGTGGATCTCTGAGCGTTTAAAAGAACCAAAGTACAAGACCGGTTTTGATCGAAACTTATGGATCTGGGAAGAATACCAGCCTGGTGACGCTTACTTGTTGGTGGCCGACGTCGCCCGCGGGGACGGTGAGGACTATTCAACATTTCATATTTTGAAGGCCGAAACAATGGAGCAGGTAGCGGAATATCGGGGTAAGCTCACCCCTGATTTGTTTGCCAACCTTATCGACACCACTGGGCGTGAGTTTGGTGGCTGTATGGTGGTGGTGGAGAATGCGACCGTCGGCTTTACTGTATTGGACAAGTTGGTAGAGACAGAGTACCCTAATATTTATTACTCGACCAAGGGTAGTCATGAGTATCTAGACCAACTGGAGGCAGAGTCTGTAACTAATTCCATCGTGGGTTTTACCACATCATCGAAAACAAAGCCACTCATTGTAGCTAAATTGGAAGAATTTGTTAGGAATAAACTAATTAATCTATACTCTACACGTCTGCTTAGTGAATTTAAAACTTTCATTTGGCAGCACGGTAAAGCAAGGGCGATGCGTGGGTACAACGATGATTTGGTTATGAGTATGGCAATTGCGTGTTGGGTTAAAGATACTGTTTTAACTGTGAACCAAAGAGAGTTACAATATAAGAAAGCGTTCTTAAATTCTATGATAGTAACAAACACGAGCTTAGACACTAGGATACCTGGAATGCACGGGTACACAAAAACTGCCACGGAAACTAAGGAGGAGGCCGCTAAAGAAATAAAGCCTCTGCTATGGCTTTACAAAGGATAAATAATGGCTGACCAAAGAAAAAATACACGCAATTCGAACTCTGAGTTATTTCGCAAGTTAACGCGCCTACTATCAGGCCCTCTTACAAACTACCGACGCCAGACGCCCCGGCAACTTCGAAGGATTCAGCTAGATAAATACAAGTTTCAATCTGCTGGTGGTCTCACGTTCAAGAAAACTGAATATAACCCGTTCTCTGGAATGCAGACAAACTTTTTGCGTAGCCAGAATCGTGGAGACCGTTATGTAGACTTCGACCAGATGGAATATACACCCGAGATTGCCTCAACGCTAGACATCTACGCGGATGAGATGACCACCTCAACGATTCTTAATCCTCTGCTCACTATTGAAACCTCGAACGAAGAAATTAAGTCGATTCTGGACACTCTTTTTCACCGCATCTTGAACATCAATTTCAACTTATTCGGCTGGTGCAGATCTATGTGTAAGTATGGGGATTATTTCCTCTATTTGGACCTGGACGAGAAAGAGGGGGTCAAGAACGTGATTGGCCTTCCTCCGCAAGAGATTGAGCGTCTTGAAGGAGAAGACAAGACAAACCCAAACTATGTACAGTTCCAGTGGAACTCTGGGGGTCTTACCTTCGAGAACTGGCAGATTGCCCACTTTAGAATCTTGGCTAACGACAAATACGCACCTTATGGTACGTCCATCCTTGAGGGCGCCCGACGCATCTGGCGTCAGTTGACCTTGTTAGAAGACGCAATGATGGCATATCGTATTGTCCGTTCCGCTGAGCGTAAAGCGTTTTACGTTGATGTGGGTAACATTTCCCCAGAAGACATCGACCAATACATGCAGCGTGTTGTTACGCAAATGAAGCGTAACCAGGTGATTGATCCAAGTACGGGTCGCGTGGACTTACGTTATAACCCCTTGAGTATCGAGGAGGACTATTTTATCCCCGTACGAGGAGGGGTGCAAGGGACCAAGATTGAATCTATCGCCGGCGGCAAATATACGGGAGATATTGATGACGTCAAATATCTGAGAGATAAATTGTTCTCAGCACTTAAGATTCCAGCATCTTATCTCTCACGTGGCGAAGGTAGTGACGAAGATAAAACAACGCTTGCACAAAAAGATATTCGCTTTGCGCGCACGATCCAACGCCTTCAGCGTTCAATCATCGCAGAATTAGAGAAGGTGGCGATTATCCACCTTTACACGCTGGGCTTCCGCGCACATGACTTAGTATCTTTTAATCTGCACCTGTCCAATCCTTCTAAGCTAGCTGAGTTGCAGGAGTTGGAGCACTGGAGCACGCGGTTTGGTGTGGCTAGTGAGGCTACTGAAGGGTTCTTCAGCCGCCGTTGGATTGCTAGAAAGTTGTTTCAACTCTCGGATGAGGACATTATACGTAATCAAAGAGAACTGGTTTACGATGCTAAGTATACTGCCAAGCTAGAGGCGGTTTCTCAGATGGCAGCAGGCGGCGCGCTGGGCGGGCGCGGCGGACCCGACCTAGGTGGGGCTGATGCAGGCGGTCTGCCCGATATGGGCATGCCTGAGCCAGAAATGGGCGGAGAGGAAGCACCACCAGAAGATGAGAGCATTTTGCTTTCTGAGCCTGATGCCGAAGCCCCCCCGGCGAAACGTGACGAAGACTGGTATAAGGTCAAGGTTAAAGACGCCCTGGGCCGGCCGGCCGCAACCACTACTTCAAAATCCAAAGGGAAGTTTTATGAGCCGGTTACGATCGATCGGCGGGAAGGCGAGGGTCCACGTAAGAAAAATAACCAGGCCAAGGCCGGCAAACAGCAGCGCAGAAAGAAACCAGCTGGTTATTATGATATGCGTTCTCTTACAAAAGGGATTTCTGAGGAACTGGCACCTAATTATGAGAGAGAAGAAGAAAAAATCTTTAAAGTCAACCATGAGGTTAAAGTTTTGCTAGAGAGCATGGAAAAAAATAACAAGGTGGAAAACAAAAATGGCACAAAAAAGACAGAAACACAATAAAAAAAGAAATACAGCATTTCTGTACGAGGCTTTAATTAAGGAGCTTACAAAAACGATTGTAGCTAGGGATGATGAACGGAAACAAGTCATCGTTGCTTTGGTGAAAGAGAACTTTTCTTTTGAAGGGGAGATGGGGAAGGAGCTTGAGTGCTATCGTAACTTATTGGAGACATATGACCTCAATGGTAATGCTGCCGAGAAGCTTATTTATTTAGTCAAAGAAGCCTATAGCCAAATTGATAAGGAAAAGCTTTTTGCAGAGCAAACTAAGCTGATTAACGTTGTCAATAAAGCCCTAGGTGCCGAAGTATTCAGTAATTTTGTGCCCAACTATAAAGATTTAGCTACTGTATACCAGATCTTTAACAACAAGGGACCTCTTAAGTCGAGAGTACTTCTAGAGGAGAACCTAGTGACTCGCATCACAAGCGCCCCCGAGGTGGCAACTGAGAGTCTGCTAAAGCCAGTGGATAACCTGGTTTACAGTACTTTTGTGAAGAAATTTAATGAAAAATATAGTGGGACATTGCTGGAATCGCAGCAAACTCTTTTGAGCACCTACATATTGTCTTTTACCGATAACGGTATCGACCTCAAAACCTTCCTGAACGAGGAAGTGCGCCGTCTCAAGGACGTTCTTTCCGAAGCCTTGCATGCGGAAGAAGTTGAGTCGGATCCCACTATGTTACAAAAAACTAAAGCGGTCTTGGCGTTACTTGAGACCTTTGGTCAAAAGAAAATTGATAACGGGATGATAAAGAAGGTGCTTAAAACGCAGCAATTAGTTAGTGAGATTAGCGACAATGGCTGAATATAAAATTGGACTTGAACCCGACGCGCTTCCTGACGATCGGTATAATATTGATCTTACGCCTGATGCAGTCGATAAACTAGGTTTACAGAAAACGCCTCAGATCGTTATTAGCCTAGAAGCTCGCAAGACAATGAACGGCGATTTCTTAATCTTGGATCATATCGATATTGATATTGTTATCATGCCAAAGAAAAAGAAGATTGTTGCGTTTCCTAAAGAAAATATGCATGATCATGTTTATGACACCCAAAATCGCCTATTCCATCACTTGACCCGCCGCGGCATCGTGCAGGCAGATTCTGTCGAAGGTGGTAGCGTTTACGGCGCCGTTGAAGGCCTTTTGGCCGAGGCCGCCGACGCGGAAGTCGATCCGATTGAAATGGCCATTTACTCGGTGAGTAACTTTATCACAGAGGAGCGCCCAGCGTTCGACTACATTAAGAACTATGATGATTATATGGACGACTTGTTAACTGAGCCTACACCTGATGACTCTACCGCATTGGGAGAGGTGCCACAGGAACCACGTAAGGGCACAATCATGCCAAACGCACGCCCGTATGGTCTTATGTACAAGATGTACGAAAACAAAAAGAAGCAATAATGGAGCTGCTGTATTTTGTTTTAGCTGCTCATGGACTTACTCAAATAATAGTCTATGGCTCTATATTTAATAGCATCCGCCCCAAGACCGGCAAACTGGGAGAATTGTTCCAATGCTCCATGTGTGTGGGCTTCTGGTCCGGTGTGTTTCTTTTTGGAATAAACGATTTTACTGAACTATTTACTTTCGAATATAGTGTTGCGAATTTGTTCATCTTAGGATGCTTAAGTTCGGGCACTTCTTATATCTTGAACGAGGTATTCGGAGATTGTGGATTAAAACTTCTAATTAACAATGGAGAGAAGAGATGAAAATTACAAAAGCTAGACTTAAGGAAATTATCCGCGAAGAGATGGATAAGCTCGTGGCTTCCGGGGAGGTTTCCATAGAAGAGGGTAGCGCCCCCAAAGACGATGAGCCAAAACAAGACCGCCGGTACATTGACTTCAAGGATGACGAGGGTACAACCATCACCGGCGACGCCAAGAAGAAGAAGAAGACTTCTTGAGGCGAGTAAGATAGCGAGTTACGTTATGGAGGATTTATACAATGACTAGGAAATGGATGTTACAACCGGTTCGTCACTGTTGCAAAGGTTCTTAGCTCCCGCGGGTGACGCCCGCGTGTTTTTATTATTATGAAGATAGATATACCTACATTACGACATTTGATCCGGGAGGAGATGGGAGAAAACCCAGCCGCCCGCTCGGCAAAAATCAAGATCATGGCCGGCCTGCAAGAGTTGTTCCCACTGAGGTCCGAAGAGGAATTAGAACAAATCATACAGCAGCTTATCAGCCAGGCGTCCGCTAACCAGGGAGAGGATAAATGAGTAAATACCTTTTAAGAGAATACTACGCACTTTGTGAAGGTGGTATTTGCCAAGACTTATTGACAGAGGAAGAGAAAAGGTTTGTTAAGGATGGCGGAATGATGCTTTCTGGCAAACTACAAGAGGCAGAGGTGCAGAACGGCAACGGCCGTGTTTATCCCCATAAAGTTCTCACGAGAGAGGTTGAAAACTATAAGAAGGTTGTTGCCGAGAATCGTGCAGTAGGCGAGCTTGATCATCCAGACGATTCGGTGGTGAATCTTAAGAACGCTTCTCATATGGTCACCGATGTCTGGATGGAGGAAAAATCAGTAATGGGGAAAATCAAAGTTCTTGACACCCCCTCTGGCAATATTCTTCGTTCTTTGGTCGATTCAGGTGTTCAGCTTGGGATTTCATCCCGCGGTCTAGGTTCTGTTACAGAAGCCCAGGGCTCTGTTATGGTTAATGATGATTTCCAGTTGATTTGTTTTGATATGGTATCGGAGCCATCAACGCCCGGAGCTTACATGAATCTTAGCGAGAGTAAGCTGCGCTCCCGCGATGTCTTCACGAAGGCGGATCGCATTAACCGAGCGCTCAACGAGGTGTTGGAGGATTAAAGATGAGTTTTAGCGATTTTAAAGAGGATAAGAGCCGTATGGATAACTGGCGTGGCTTTTTAAATGAGCAACAAGAACGACCTGATGAAAAGTCTTCTGCACCATCTCTAAAGGATAAACGGGCATGGCTGGAGTGGCACATTCAGAAGAGTGGTGTTAGAAACATGGGTATCGCCCTGCCTCGGGCTAGAAAGGCATATGATGCGGCTATTAAAAAAGCAGACGGAGGCATGACAGAGGGGCATGATTGTGCATCTCACGAAGGCCAAACGCACGAAGAGTGGGAAAGGGGCCAGCTTGAAGAGGTCTATGTGGATCCTGACGAGCCGAGCCAGGATAGCGATGACGACCTAAACGAACTCATGCGACTCATCAGAGAAGAGATAGAGGTCGTCTTATCGGATGCTGAAGCCAAGGAGTTCTTTGGTGATGATGCACTTAGTTCGGGCAACCTACAAGAACAGATGGATATGGGGTGGCTGAAGCAACAAATACAAAATGGTATCAGAGATGCAAAGCTCCAGGGTGAAGCCGCTGCTAAATTTGAGGCTGCCGTGTTAGCCAAGTATGGCAAAAGAAGGTTTAGTCGCCGTCGTATACACTCGTGGACAAAGAATATTCAACTGATGGCCCGGGCCCTACAAGAGGAAAACCGCACAGCGAAAGGCAACATTACTCAGGATACACGCGAGAAGCATGCCACAGTTGGAAAGGACAAGTTTCCCATTTTCGATAAAAAGTCTGCTGATGCGGCAATCGACCTGCGCGGACATGCTCCCGCTGGAGACAGAGCCAAAATTATCGACAAGGCTGCAAAGTTCGACCCGACCGCGGCCAAGAAAGCTAGAAAGGCTGACAAAAAGGACAAGAATTGAAGAAGGCAGAACTAAAACAGGCACTTAGGCCCTTAATTAGAGAATGCGTCAAGGAGGTGATTTTTGAAGAAGGCATTCTTTCCGGAATTATTTCCGAGGTCGTACAGGGTCTAGGTGCCACTACGATTGTTGAGCAGAGGGCCACACCGCCGGTTCAGCAGAAAGAAAGAGTTGAAGTGGATACCACAAAACAATTAAACGAAACCAAACAAAAAATGTTGGATGCTATCGGCAGAGAGGCATATGGCGGAGTTGACCTGTTTGAGGGAACAACCCCCACCACCGCTGGCCCCGCCGCAAGCCCTACCCCCTCTGGAACCTCATCTGGGCCAATGGCTAACATCGCCCCCAATGATCCTGGCGTCGACATCAGCGGGATTCTTGGTTTGGCCGGCGGCTCGTGGAAACAGATCTAGGGTAAGAAAATGGGAAGACCGGTTAACATAGAAGTCTACCCACGTAGGGGCGAAAGTGTCGAAAAGACCATTAGGAGATTTGTCAGAAAGACA
>Ga0163108_10000818_pt1 | contig 22855 bp, 16 predicted proteins | sample Fk1155metaG_FD_109644 | JGI IMG/M metagenome (GOLD analysis project Ga0163108, IMG submission 109644) | Marine microbial communities from the Central Pacific Ocean - Fk160115 155m metaG | ecosystem: Environmental > Aquatic > Marine > Oceanic > Photic zone | place: The Central Pacific Ocean...
AAAGGCCGAGGCGAGGGCGTTGGAGATGGCACCCATGCCGCCGCGCGCGAGGCCCCAGGCACCAATGTTGCCATCAACATCGCCCATCACATGGTGCAACAGGATATAGGATGAACCGGGTGAGTAGACCCCGAGCGCGGTACCGATGATGCCCGCGCTTGCCATCGTTTGCTTAACCAGGTCGGTTTCGAAATAGTCCTCCAAAAAGTCCGCCGCACTTAAGGTGAAGAAGCGTATGTACTCATAAAGTTCGTGCTCACCAAGTGACCAGAACTGCTTGGCGAGAAACAACAACTCCCGAATATCCCGAGGCTTGAACGACGTGGGGTCGGGCGGCGTGCGCAATAGCGTTTTGCGAATCAACTGGGAATAACGCGTCAGGTCGGCATGAAACCGGAACATTGCATCCGCATCGTGGCGTGAATGGCGTTTAAGTTCTAAATAAGCGGCCTCTTCATCGTGATACGAGATCAGCGTACGACCGTCGTCAGCGAAATTTACGGTGCCGAGATAAGGTACCAGCAGTAATCCATGACGAGCGAGATCGAGGTCGCGATGCAACGCCTGGCGCATCATGCTGCAGACGTATGAGCAGTTTGAGTAGATCCATCCTTGGTGCAGTTCCCTGGAAACTGCGGCACCGCCAATATAGTCGTTTTTTTCGACCACCAGTACATCCAGACCTGCTTTGGCGAGATAGGCTGCATTGGTGAGCCCATTGTGGCCCGCGCCGATGACAACCGCGTCATAACGTTTCACGCGCTGATCGTCCGAGCAGCGTTAAATCCAGGCGCACCCGTCAGGTCACCAGCTGGGTGGCAGCCTGCGCCGCACAAATAAAGACCTTCAACCGGGGTACTGTACTGAGCGGCACCGTATGTTGGTCGCATCATCAGCATCTGGTCCAACGCGAGGTCGCCATGCTGCCAATGGCCACCGCGATTGGAGAACGCACGTTCTAAGTCTGGGGGGGTAAGCAATTCGTGGCCGAGTACCAGGGATCGAATGTTCGGTGCATACGCCTCAATGGTGTCTAAGATGAGGTCGTAAAGCCGCTGACGTGATGAGTCGCTCCAACCCTCCTGAAGTGTTCTCGGTACGTACATCACATGCGCAGACAGCACGTGTTGGCCAGCAGGTGCCAGGGAACTATCCTGCAAGCTCGGTATCACTATCTCCATCACAGGTTGCTCAGGCAGCCCGCCATACTTTGCGTCGTCGTAGGCTTGTTCGATCACCTTCAAACTGGAAGCAAGGATCATGCGACCATCCGCTCGTTCAAGGTTCGAAAAAACCGGCTCGCCCTTCAGCGCGAGATGTAGCTTTGCCACGTAACCGTTAGCACGTATGCGGCGGATACGGTTGGTGAATTCAATCTCCAGGTTTTCAGACCCTAACAGATCGAGAAATGTTGTTTTTGGGTCAGCGTTAGAGACGACCCGGTCGGCCTCGATCGTCTTACCCGCGGCCGTTTTCACACCTCTGACCGCCAATCCACCCCGAGTAGAGTCAAGCAATACACGGCTTACTCGTGTATTGGTCGTTATTTCGACGCCCCGAACTTCCGCGGCCTGACGCAAGGACTGAATAAACCCTTGCATACCGCCACCGGGGAGGACGTGTGTCGGCATCGTCCCTTCGGACATACGATAGAGCAGTTGCAGCACTGAATTATTCGGCGATCTGGGTGCTTGTTGATTACCAATCAAGCCCTCCCAAGCGAGCAGGCTTTGAAGCGCCGGATTTTGAAAGTGCTCATCCATGAGGTCTTGAAGCGGCAGTGTAATCACCCTGAGTAGTTCGCCCATGTTGCGTCGCCCGAGCGTGCGCATTCGCAAGCCCGTATGGGCAAATTTGAGTATTTCAGGCAGCGTGTTGGCTCCGATAGGGGGTGCGACCTGTGTCCATAGCGGTGCCAGTACTTTACTAAAGCGTTGCAGGCGCTTTGCATATTCTGAATATGCTTGCTTGTCTTCGTCAGAAGCACCATAGACTTCATCGTCATCTATCTTTATATGACGACCTTCTGCAGAAAGTGCGATGGATGGCAGCTTAAGTCGTAAAAGGTCTGTATCGATCGCCAGGTCTTTGAGGACGCGGTGGGAAAAATGACTCACAGTGTGGGCGACACTGGCCTGAAATCCTGGAAAAAATGCGCGTGTTGCAGCCAGCCCTCCGACTTCCGAATTGGCTTCCAGTACCCGTACACGCAAGCCCCGGGCAGCCAGGTAACTCGCACAGACAAGTCCGTTGTGTCCGGCCCCGATGATCAGCGCGTCATATGCGCTCACTTAACTAAAGTCCTTCTAAGGTGACATCGATAGACTAGTGTTTGATTCGGCGACGGAACTTCTTAGCCTACAGGCGTAAACCTAAAGTGCGCTGGTTTCTACGCGGTCAGCATCAAATATTCACGCTCCCACGCTGTCACTGTGCGCTGGAAAGCCTCATCTTCTCGACGTTTGACGTCATTATAAAGTGCGACAAAATGCTCACCTAAGAGATTCCGGGCAGGTTCGGAGGTGAGCAGACCTTGTAAGGCTGAATCCATTGATCTAGGTAGGGTTGGGTCCAGATCCCATGCGCTCGCATCCGTGGGCTTTGTGGGTTTGATTTTTTCCTCAATGCCAAGATAACCACTTGCGAGGCTGGCAGCGATCGCAAGATAGGGATTGGTATCGGCGCCAGGAATCCGGTTTTCTACCCGTGTCGCTTCCGGTGCGGCATTGGGCACTCGGAAAGCAGTTGTTCGATTGTCATAACCCCACTCGGTATTGGTGGGGCAGCTGTCGGGATCCAGGAAGCGCCGGTAAGAGTTCGGGCTGGGTGCTAGAAAAGGCATCATCGCAGGCGTGTATTTCTGCAGACCGGCAATAAACGCAAAGAGAAGGTCGTTGGGCTTACCGTCGCGATCGACGAAGGCATTCGCGCCGCTATCGACATGGATCAGGCTTTGGTGAAGGTGCATAGCGCTGCCCGGTTCGCCGGTCATGGGCTTGGCAAGAAACGTTGCATAAAGTCCCTCGTCGTAGGCGGCCTGACGAACAAGGCGTTTAAACAGAAACGCCGCATCGGCATGCGTCAGGGCATCGCCGTGCTTAAAGTTCACCTCCAGTTGACCGGTACCCATCTCTTGTACCAGCGTTGTTGTTTCCACGTTTTGTATATCCGTGTATTTTTTTAGGCGGTCCAGAAATGGTCTGAATTCGCCGAGCACTTCCGTCTGGTAAGAGCGAGGTACAGTGTGTGTGCGACCATTGGTGCCCGACGGTGGTCTGATGGGTTCCTTTGGGTCCGGATTCGGACTGACCAAATAAAACTCTGCTTCCTGGGCAACGATTGGTTGTAAACCCAGCGCACGATAATTTTCAATGACGTTTTGCAACACCGTTCGTGGCGCCATCGGTAAGAGCGCCCCTTCGAGCGTCTGACAGTCGCAGATGCACTGTGCGGTACGGCCGTTTGACCATGGCTGCTCGACAAGTGTTTCTGCAAGAGGTACGAGCAACATATCTACATCTGTGACGTCAACAATGTCGTAATCTTCGCACCAGCCGCCCACTGCATCCTGACCGAAAATTGATTCAGGTAAGCGGATATTGCCGGCATTGAATTCGTCGACGGTTACGATCTTTCCTCTGCTGACCCCCTGGAAGTCCGGTACCAGACATTCCACCGATTCAATATCCCTTGCTGCAAGCCAGGGCTGTAGATCATTCATGTTTTCTACCTATGCGTATCTCGTGACTATAGTGTGAACACACTGCATCATATGCAAAACTGTCGTGCGTTATTCAATTTGACTTCGTTTGCCCATTCCTTGCCCAGTGGCGAGCTGACCTTCACTGCGGAGCTGAACCCCGCCTTGGTGACAAATGTGCACACTTTATGCGAACAGGCTGAATTGCTCTCTACAGCCTGCCAGGCCTTCCATATCAGCGACAGCGCCTTTGCCGGTACCCATTTTCCTGCACTTGCAGCAGCAGGCCTGCTGCACAAACGCAATTTCGAGCCCATTGTGCAACTTTCCTGTCGCGATAAGTCCATTGCCGTGCTGGACCTGGAAGTACAGGCGGCGCTTGATATGGGTATTAACGCGTTGATATTAGTGCGCGGTGAAGTTGGTGCACTGAGTGACGAGTCGGATAAGCGGGTTAAAGTTAAAACGACTGAACTTATTCGTTTGGCTCGACAAACTGGAGAAGCGCTGAAATGTCCTGACTTGATGTTAGGCGCAATCGCAACCGCCTTTCGTCCCGAACCCGATTGGCAGCCACAAGCGCTCCTGGCAAAAACGGCGGCGGGGGCTAATTTCTTACGCACACAAATCTGTTTCGATACCGAACTCCTGCAAACGTACATCCGGGCGCTAACTCGAGCCAAAGTGACGTGGGATGCCGCGGTTCTCGCACAGGTGGCTGTGCTCCCTTCAGCCAATGCAGCACGCTGGCTGAACTCGAACTTGCGTGGCTCAATCATGCCAGAATCGGTGGTGCATCGCCTTGAACAAGCTGTGGATCCTCAAGCCGAAGGTGTGAAGATTGCGGTCGAACTAATAGAAACGTTGCGTGACGTGCCGGGTGTCGCCGGTGTATCTATGATGACACCTGGCGATCCGGCACTGATCCTGGAGGTCGTTGACCGGTGCCGTGCTGCAAGCTGATTTAGTTGCTAAAGCGGTAGCGGAAGTTAATGCCAATGGTACGCGGCGGATTAATCGAGAGTCGCTGCTGAGCAAAACGGTTGTTAAAGAACAGATCTGCTTCCTCATCGGAAATGTTGTCGATAAATATCGATGCATCCCATTGATCCGCTTCCACGCCAAATTGTAGGTCCAGGGTATGCCACGCATCCTGTGTGACCACGGGGGATGAGAACGGACTGGATTCGATCCCGGCCAGTGAATTCACGGACTCACCTGTATAGGTGAAGCGACCCATGACATAGGGGTACCCACCGAGGAATGGTGTGTCGAAGGAGTACATGACTTTCAGATGCCCTTTAAGATCCGGGACGATGGGTAACTCGGTACCAACGGGAACCGTTATTGCACCATCCGTGCCTGCAAAAAGCGTATCCGCCTCAGACAACTCCCCGTCGTTGTAGCCCAATGTCGCTTCAATCGACCAGTGATCATCGGGTAGCCAACTCAACCAAACCTCCACACCATCGATCTCGGCTTCAGGAAAGTTGGCGATACCCAATGTGAAAATATTGTCCTGGGGATCCTCAGCCTGGACCTGGATATTCTCCCAAGTCACCTGGTAGACAGAGAAATTAAATCGTAGTCGGTCGTCCAGCCACTGGGTTTTAGCGCCAACTTCGACGTTCTTGACCGTATCAGATTCATAGGTATTCAGTGTCCCTGCCGGTGCATCGAATATGTTCGATGGCGGACCGAAAACCGACTGAGGCCGCGCCGAGTTTGCACCCCCGCGCCTAAATCCTTCTGAGTAGGTTGCGTAGAGCAGCTGATCGTCCCATGTGTATGCGAGATTGAACTTGGGCACGAAGCCGTCTTCATCGGATCTGCCGAGATCACCTGGCGCATAACAGTAGTCGATCTCGCAATTGGGTGGTCCGCCGTTTAAGCCGATCAGAGCACCGTTTTTGACGACGTAGTCGTTCTCAATGTTGTAAAAGCGGCCTCCGGCTGTAACGGTGAAATTTTCAGTGAGGTCGACGCTTACCTCACCGAATACAGCCCACTGCTCAAGTTCGCTGTCATAGGTGCCTGAGTACCAATTGTTCGACTGGCTTTTCATGGGGATGCCATTGAAGTACAAGCCTGCGTAATTGATATAGCTGAAAGCACCCGTGCCGGTCATGCCGCGCACGTTGGAAATGAACAGCTCTTCTACTTCCCGCTCCGAATAAAATGCACCGACTATTGCGGACCAGCGCCCATCGGTCGGAGTCGCATAGCGGGCCTCCAAAGTCCAACTGGTGGTGTCGCGGCTATCGAAGTCATTTGCAATAGGATCACCGCCATAGTCGTAGATGCCGCCAGTATCGTAGTACGGGTTACCCGTATTGAAAGAACGGAAGTAATCCCCGACCTGTTGGTAGTTCTGTAAGTAAACGGTGGAATCGGCGAAGTACTCTGACTCCCGGTTGAAGTACGCCCCGGTGAGTACAATGTCACCATAATCAAGATTACCTTCTATTGTGAGGGCAACCTGGTACCAGTCGTCTTCCCAGTAGTCTTTTGTGTAGCGGGCTTGCTCGCGAGCGCCGAAACGTGGAAATACAGTGGTATCGGCAAATTGTTGAATATTAAGGCTTGCATCACCAAATCCATCTAACTCGTAATGCTGGAGAATGCCGCCAAGGTCCAGGGTCCAGTTGTCGCCAAGCAGTACCCGCAAGCTCGCACGACCGCCATACCATTCGGATGAGTTCACGTCGTCATCGGCGGCATTGTTATTATTGGATGTTTGGCCTGGCGTTGGTGCACGCACGTTGTCTACCCAACCGCCTTCATCCGCATAGAAGCCCACCAATCGCAAAGCCGCACGGTCCTCAGCAAGGGGGATATTGACCATGCCGCTAATATCGTAGCCTGGCTCACCATCGGCCATACTCCACGTGGATAGGTCTATCCAACCGTCATTGCTGGTCGTATCGGGCTTGTTTGTAATGATACGAAGCGTGCCACACTGAGCAGCATCACCGAATAGAGTGCCTTGGGGACCACCCAGGGCTTCGATCCGTGCCACATCCACCAAACGCGGATCCGGGTTGTATCCCGCCGAGGTAATGGGCTGCTCGTCTAGGTAGACCGACGTGGTCGCCGAATCGCTGAAGGAGAGTCCTTGGGCGGCGCATCCACGCATAATGACGGACTTGGCACCGGGTTGACGTTCGCTGAAGGCAAGGCCTGGAATCTGTCCGACGTAGTCCTTAAAAGTATCCATACGCTGGAGGGTAATTTCTTCATCGGTAATTGCCGTGATGGACAGTGGCGCATCCTGCATGCTGACATCGCGTTTCGTGGCCGTGACGATGACTTCCTCAAGGCGTGTATCGTCTGTCGCTTGAGCGCTGACTTCGGTCGCTGCCCCCCCACCTGCGACAACCGCGGAAACTGCGATTGAGATAGGCCGTCTGTCCGTGATCTTGTTGCGCGCCGCCATAGAAATCCTCGTCAGGTCTAATGCCGATTTTTTGATGCTACTGACTCCTTCAGGTTGAAAAGTCCGGACCTATAGGGCCGAAAGTGCATCGCGGCAACCATGACACACTTCTGTGACATTGTCTTCGTTATAATATGTTCTCGTGATCTTGTATGCCTTCAATCAGTGACCATCCTCATTGCCACTTCTGTCGTTCGCGGTAGCCACCAAGGCGAAAGCCACGGCGGTATATTTTTGATTGATCTGGACCGAAGTCGCGTACGCCAGACAATAGACTGGGATACGGCTGACATCGACTGGCAGGGCCGGGGCTGGGATCGAGGTTTGCGGGGAATCGCCTTTGATGGTGATCGCGTTTTTGTGGCGGCGAGTGATGAGCTGTTTGTTTACGATAAAGACTTTAAGCAACTCACCTCTTATCGATCACCCTATCTTAAGCACTGCCACGAGATCAGTGTCTTTGAGCGAAGGCTTTATCTTACCTCTACGGGTTACGATTCAATCCTCGGGTTTGATCTGGATGCCAATAGATTTTCCTGGGCGCTGACCGTTTCGCGAGATCGCGAAGGCCTGCGCGCGATGCCGTTTGATCCCAACGGTCGTAAGGGGCCGCAGCCGAGCAACGATCTGCACCTGAACAATGTGTTTTGCGACACGGATGCTCTGTACCTCAGTGGTCTGCGCACGGGAGGATTGCATGCCTATACTGGTCGGTACCTTAATCAGTTCGCGCGTCTGCCTGAGGGTAGCCACAATGCGCAACCGTTTCGCGGCGGCGTACTGTTTAATGACACGCCGAAGAACATGGTGCGGTTTGTACCCGGGCAAGGGCAGCAAAAGGCATTCCACGTCCCTTTTTATAACCCCAAGAAATTGGCGGGCACAGACTTAGATGACACGCGCGTTGCTCGCCAGGCTTTTGCTCGAGGGCTTTGCGTCGTGCAGGATGGGCTGATCGCGGCTGGTTCATCGCCATCGACGGTGACTTTAAGTGATCTGGACAGCATGCAAACGATCCAGTCCATCAACCTGACCTTAGATGTACGTAATGCGATACATGGCCTCGAGGTCTGGCCCTTTCCTTTGGGTGATTAGGTGTCTTGCTGATGCCTTATCGATTGATCGTTTCATATTGCTGGTAGCGAGGCAGTGATGGGGCCAGCACTTCTTTGAGTTCATCGAGGTGGGCATCGTAATGACGCCAGAAATTCACCGATCCTGCGTAGATCGGCTGACGCACCTGTTCGGAGGAAGCGGTCCGCACCGGGCGCTCAGTTTCATGGAAACGCAGACACGCATCCTCCCAGGGGAGTTCGCAGTAATCTAACAGCCGGCGCACCTGATTTTCGAGATCGCTTACCATTTCTTCGTACTGCACAGTGAGTACCCGCCCCGGCAGTGCCTCGTGCCAATGGTCCATCATGCGTTCGTACTGCAGGTAGTACTCGCCAATTTCCATCAGGTCGTACACAAACGTCTGCCCCTTGGCGAAAAGCTGGCGATAACAGCTAAGCGTTGTGTCCAGCGGATAGCGTCGGGTATCGATGATCTTCGCGTCGGGCAGCATGAGGTGAATGAGCCCGATTGACGGGAAATTATTGGGCATTTTGTCAATGAAACGTGGCTTGTTGGTAAATCGATGACCCTGGGCCTGACGCAAATAGTCCTCGGCGAGTTGATGCCAGTTTTGCGGTTTGAGTTCTCTGACTGAATAGGGATAGTTTATGCCGTCCGCCCGGTTGCGGTTGAGCGAAGTTGCGACACGCCCCACATATGGCAACTCCGAGGTGCCCTCAACCTGGCTGTGACTGGCAAGCACCTGCTCTACAAGGGTTGAACCCGAGCGTGGCAGGCCGACGATGAAAATCGGCGCGGTCTCCGGGTGGCCCTGTCCTTGGCGGCTATCCAGAAAATTAGCGTTGAATACCTCGATGAGCTCATCGTTAGTGACCTCAGACTGTACCGGGTCGTAGTGCTCAAGCATACGTTGCTCTTCATTGCCTTGGCTGTAGTGATGCCAGGCCTGCTCGAACGCACCTGAGTCCTCGTGGGCTTTGGCCAGGGCGAAGTGAAAATTCACGCGAGAGAGTTCGGAGAGTTCTGCGTGTGCCAGCGCATTTTCCATCGCTGCAATGTCCTGATCGTTCAGATGATAGGTTTTCAGATTGGCAAGACTCCAGTAGCTTTCGCCATTGTTTGGACTCATGCTGATGCACTTTCGATAGGCTTCTACAGCTTCGGTTTGCCGCCCAACGGTCTTCAAGGTGTGGCCCAGACCGAGCCATGCGCCGGCATGACTGGGTCGAAGTTCTAAGACTTTCTCATAGGCGGCGAGTGCATCGAATGTTCGCCCCGCCGACGCTAAAGCGGAGGCCAGCAGATAATGCATTTTGGCACGCGTAGGTTCGAGCTGGGTCGTGCGTTCGAAGCATCTTATCGCCTCGTCGTACCGATATTGTTCATGTAATAAGTTACCTAAGTCTACATAAGCAAGGCAAAAGTCCGGCGCAAGCGAGATCACCTGCTGGAGCTTTGCCTCTGCTTCCTCCACTCTGCCCCGCTCCATGAGAATGCCTGCCAGCAGTCGCAACGCGTCTACCTGGTTGGGCACTTCGGCAAGCAGGTTTCGATATGCAGTTTCTGCTTCCTCGAGCCGACCGGCCTGATGGTGCTCGGCAGCGATCGCCAGCAGCTTTCGACGCGGATTGAGCTCAAAGGCTTGATCGAAAGAAGCATCTGCTTGTTCTCCCCGACCAAGCTGGGCCAGCACGCGACCCAGGGACAAATGCGCATGCTCGGCCTTTGGATCGAGACGAATTGCTTCGCTCAGGGAAGCCGCGGCGTCCTCAAGGCGGCCGGATTGCTGCAACAAATACCCCAGATCTTCGTGTGGTTTAGCAAAATCAGGTGCCAGATCTATGGCGCGTCGCAAGTATTTTTCCGCCAGGCCCAGCTCTTTGGACTTAAGCAGCAATGCCCCCAGTAATGCGGTCATGTTGATGTCGTTTGGAAGTTCGTTGAGGGTGTCTCGACACACGCGCATGGCACGACCTATCTGGCCGGCATTGACGAGATCAATCGCCTCGTTCAGTCTCGCCTGGGGTGAAATCGGTGCATCCATACTCGTTAAGGACCCATCAAAGTTGCCCCTCGTTATAGAACATTTGTGCCCGTGGCGCATCTTTCTCTATACGCATGTTGACCTTGGGCCCCTCAGGCACCGGGCTACCGGGTGGTATCGAGTCTAGGTTACGATGCTGGCATGGACATTGATGTGCCACTAAGAGATCTGGGCCCGGTAGCTGTAGAGCCGCTTATCGAAGCTGTGCTCTCGCTCACAGAGGACGATTGGCACACGCAGAGTATTCGCCAGAACGAATATGAAGTGCATCGTCAAACCCAGTCCATTGTACTGGTCTTCACAGACGGACAGGGGTGGCCGAACATCGAGGTCAAAAAGGAAGCGGGATGGGGTTTGCTCGCGGAGCTGGCCATGCCGTTGATCCACAACGTGCTTGGCGAACACTACGAGCCAGGCGGAAGCATAATCCGCGCGATGGCCGCACGCTTGCCTGCTAACAACATCATCAAGCCCCATGTGGACCGCCACCCGTCGTTTCATGCGGGCCATCGGGTCCACGTGCCGTTAACGACGAATTCACGTGTGCGTTTTATGATCGATGGACGGCCCTATCGCCTTATGGTCGGCCGTGCTTACGAACTCAACAACCAGAAAAACCACAGCGTCATGAACAAAGGTTCACAAGACCGGATTACGCTGATATTCGACTATCTTCCGGCGCAGGTGGTGGCGAATATGGATCGCTCGCACGCCGACGCGTGATATAAGCCGCTGCGGCCACACCCAGGGCAACGATGACGATAATTATGGTTGCCAACGCGTTGATGTCCGGCGATACGCCGAGACGTACTTTGGAGAAAATAACCATCGGTAAGGTGCTCGCGCCCGGCCCGGAGACGAAACTCGCGATCACAAGGTCATCTAACGATAAGGTGAATGCGAGTAACCATGCTGCCGCCATGGCCGGCGCAATCATCGGCAAAGTTACGTCGATTGCTACCATGCGAGGCCGAGCCCCAAGGTCCATGGCGGCTTCTTCTAAAGAACGGTCCACCGTAGCAAGACGTGATTGTACAACCACTGCGACGAAAGCCATGGAGAAGGTGATGTGGGCCAACGTGATGGTCACAACGCCGCGGCCGGCCGGCCAGCCAAAAAACTGATCGGTGCTGACGAAAAAAAGCAGCAAGGATAAACCAGTGATCACCTCGGGCATCACCAGTGGCGCTGCCAGCATGCCGGTAAAGAGCGCACGGCCCCTGAAGGTACCCATATGGGTGATCGCCATTGCCGCGAGCGTGCCTAGAATTGTTGCCGCTGTCGCGCTGATCGCGGCTATTTGCAGGCTGAGCACCGCTGCATCGATAATCTGCTCGTTCGCAAGAAGTGCCGTGTACCAGCGCAGAGAGAATCCCGTCCACACCGATGCGAGGCTCGAATCATTGAACGAGTATGCCATGAGTATCGATATTGGGAGATACAGAAACAAGTAGCCGAGGCCCATCACTGCGAACATCCATCGGGGAACGCGCTGGATCATCCCGCCTCCTGCACGCGCGTACGCTGGAAGAGCACGATCGGTAGTACCAGGATCAACAGCAATATCACTGCCACTGCGCTGGCCACTGGCCAGTCCCGGTTGGCGAAGAACTCTTCATACAATTGGCGGCCAATCATCAGAGAATCCAGGCCACCCAGCAGCGATGGAATGACAAACTCACCCAGCGCAGGAATAAACACCAGTAGACAACCGGCGACGATGCCAGGAACCGATAGCGGCAACGTGACATCCGTAAAGATGCGCAGAGGTGATGCGCCCAGGTCCGCTGCTGCTTCTTCAAGACGAATGTCGAGGCGTTCCAGTGACGCATAGAGGGGCAAGATCATGAACGGCAAATAGCTGTAGACGATCCCGAGGTAGACGGCAAAATCCGTGTACAGCAGTTTCAGCGGCTGTTCGATGATACCCATTGCCATCAATGAATCGTTGACAAGGCCGCCTGTCTGCAACAAGCCAATCCATGCATACACACGGAGCAAAAAGGAAGTCCAGAAGGGCACGACAACGAGCAGCAAAAGAAAATACCGTACGGTGTCGTCAGATCTGGCTATGACGTAGGCCATTGGATAGCCAATCAATAAACACAGCCCCGTTGAGATCAACGCGATCTTGAGTGATTTCAGATAGCCCAGCCAATACAGGTTGTCCTGCACGAGGTAGCGGTAGTTGTCGAGGGTGACGAAAAGCCCCCCGAAACCAGTTTGTTCCGGGTCGAACAAAGGCGTGAATGGCGGCTGTGCAGTAGCCGGGTCGGCGAAACTGATCTTCAAAACGATCAGGAACGGCACCAGGAAAAGCAGGAAAAGCCATACATAAGGGACGCTGATAACGAATCGCCGCCATGTGCTGCCGAAAAAGCCGCTCATTGTCTCAATCCTTCAGCACAATACTGCTTTCCCGGGCCCACCAGACATATGCCTCATCCTCCCATTCTAAACGGTGGCGGCCGGATCGTTCGTGGTTGAGGGTGCTCACTTGTATCTGCACATCGGATTCGGTGCGCACGCGGTACGTGGAGTGGTTGCCGTAATAACCGAGGTCCCACACTTTGCATTGCACTGTATTCTCCTGATCTCCGTTTGGTGGTGTAGGGCCAATGCTTATCTTTTCAGGCCGGATGGCAACGTGCACCGATTGTGAGACTTGTATCTGATCGTCTGCCCGGGTGCGCAAGAGGCCGAGCGCAGGGGTGTCCACCAGTGCGCCGTCGCCATTTACTTCCACAACCACGCCCTTAAAACTATTGATCGTGCCAAAAAAACTTGCCACGAAAAGATCCTGTGGGGATTCGTACACTTGACTTGGGTGGCCAATCTGCAGAAGCCGGCCCTCGTTCATAACGGCGATGCGAGAGGCCAGGCTCATGGCTTCTTCCTGATCATGAGTGACGACCACACAGGTGATCCCCAGTTTGTCCTGGATATTCATGAGTTCGAACTGCATCTGCTCGCGCAGCTGCTTATCCAGTGCGGCCAGAGGCTCATCCAGTAGCAATACCTTGGGATTTTTCACTAATGCCCGGGCAAGTGCGACCCGCTGCATTTGGCCGCCCGACAGCTGATCTGGCTTACGCTTTTCGAATCCGGTAAGGCGCACTAATTCAAGCATCTCGGCGACGCGCGTTTTGATCTCACCTTTGCTCCTGCCTTCCTTGATTAAGCCGTAAGCAATGTTGCGATCCACGGTCATATGGGGGAACACCGCATAGGACTGGAACATCATATTTACCGGGCGTTCGTATGGCGGTATATGCGTCACATCAATCCCGTCTATAAGTACCCGTCCGCTGTTTGGGATCTCGAAACCGGCCAGTATCCGAAGCAAAGTGGTCTTGCCGCAGCCGGATCCGCCCAGGATGGCAAACATCTCCCCACGGCCTATCTCGAGTGACAGATCGTCCACGACCGCCGGCCCATCGAAGCGCTTGCTGACGCGTTCGATCTGGATAAATGCATCTTCGGGCTGTGACATGTCAGCTAACCTACTGTGAGACAAGACCTGCTTTGACCCGCGTCCACAGTCGCGATCGCAGGCGTTCAACTTTCGGTGCTAACGCCTGACTGGGATACAGGATGCTTAGCACGTCTGTGGTGGGATAGATGGCCGGGTCGTTGGCGATTTCAGCATCTATCAATGCATAGGCACTTTTGTTCGCATTGGCGTAACCCGTGAAGTTGGTGATCTCTGCGATCACACCGGGGCGGCTCAGGTAATTGAGAAAACGGTAAGCGTTGTCAACGTTAGGCGCATCAGAGGGTATGTAGGCGACGTCAAACCAGATCAGCGCGCCTTCCTTAGGCACGCTGTAATCCAACGTCATGTCAACACCTGCATCCGTAGCGCGTCGATTCGCCACCGCATAGTCGCCTGACCAACTCATGCCGATACAAAGCTCCTTGCTGGGTAAGTCATTAAGCAAGCGAGTGGAACTGAAGTACTTAATGTAGGGGCGAATACGGCTAAGGAGCTCGCCTACCTCGGCAAGGTGCTCTGCCTGGACTGAGTTTGCGTCATGACCGAGATAGAGCATCGCCATGCCGATAACGATGGGGGCGGAATCCAAAAGGCTGACACCGCAGTCGGCAAAGCGTGACACAACATCCGGATCGAAAACGAGTGATGCACTATCCACGGGCGCATCAGGCATGCGTTCGAGGATCATTTCTTGGTTATAGGAAAAACCGGTCGTACCCCACATATAAGGCACGCCGTAGCGCATGCCAGGATCGAAATCGGCGAATTTGGTCAAAAGCTCAGGATCAAAGTGTGTCCAGTTAGGCAGGCGCGATTTATCCAACGGCAGGAATACGTCGATGGGCATCAAGCGTGCCGCGTTGGCCGACGCATGTACAACCACGTCATAACCCGAATTTCCTGTCATGAGTTTGGCGTCAACCATTTGCCCGGTTTCGTATACGTCATAATTGACGGTGACGCCGAACTCCTGCGTGAAATTGCTGAGTGTGGTCGGGCCGATATAGTCGGCCCAGTTATAGACATTGAGTTTTCCACCAACCAGATCCTGCGCCAGAACGGATAGCGGGAGACAGTAAAAGCAGAGACTAATTAAAATACGTATTCGCCACATTCGTTGACGCTACCACAAACCAAAGTCGCATCGAAACTATTGCCCCTATCCGCCTATAGGCGGCACTGTGTCTGAAGGTGCGGTATGGTTAGATCATAGTGACCCAACGGACCGCATGTTTTGCCCCAAGAAGAGCACACAGGCTCGTACTACGCCGCCACGCGCAATGATCTGACCACTTACGCTGAGCTCAATGGTGAGGTGGAAACCGAAGTCTGCGTCATCGGCGGTGGTTTCACGGGTATTGCCACCGCGTTGACCCTCGTTGAACGGGGTCATCGTGTGGTGGTGCTTGAGCAGAACCGGGTCAGCTGGGGTGCCTCTGGTCGCAACGGCGGCCAGTTGATTCATGGGCTTGGCGGCAGCAGTCGGCTCAGCGAATTTTTGAACGATGCGCAATTATGGGCATTGCACTATCGTGGCAACGACATCATCCACTCACGTGTCGCGCGCTATGACATCGACTGCGATCTGAAGGCCGGGTATGTCGAGGTTGCCCTTAAACAGCGACAAATGGCCGGTTTAGAGGCGGACTATGAAGCGCATCAAGCGCGGGGGTTAGGCGATCATTTGCGCCTTCTGGATGAGGCCGAAGTGTCCGCATTGATCGGTACCGAAGCCTATGTCGGTGGCATGACCAACGACCTCAACGGGCATCTGCACCCGCTTAACCTGTGTCTGGGGGAGGCGCGTGCGGCGGTTGAGCAGGGCGCGCTCTTATTCGAACAAAGCGAAGCCCTAGAGATAGAACATGGTGCGACAGTCCGAGTACGTACGGCACAAGGTTGCGTGGTGGCGAAAAAAGTGCTCATTGCGGGCAATGCCTACCATCGTCTCGAGCGCCGTCGTCTCTCGGGCCTGGTGTTTCCCGCGGGTAGCTTCATTATCGCGACTGAGCCGCTTGAAGATGACGAGATTGCGCGTATCAATCCGCAAGATCTGGCTGTTTGCGACCTGAATAACGTACTCGACTATTTTCGTTTGTCCGCCGACAAACGTATGCTCTTCGGTGGGCGCTGCAATTACTCCGGCCGTGAGCCGCGTAGCGTCGAGGCGAGTATGCGGCCAAGGATGCTGCGTATTTATCCAGAACTGGCTGGCAAACGCATTGACTTCCGGTGGGGTGGCAATCTAGGCATTGTGATAAAGCGCGTGCCACTTTTGGGTCGTTTATCGGACAATGTCTACTATTCCATGGGCTATTCAGGTCATGGCGTCGCGCCCACCCATATCGCTGCAGAACTGGTGGTGCGTGCCATGGAGGGCGATACAGAAATTCTCGAAGCGTATGAGAAGATCCACCATCATCGGGTGCCTCTTGGCCAATGGTTCGGCAACCAGATCATTGCTCTGGGGATGCTGTATTACCGGTTCCGGGACAGTTTGTAGAGCTAGGGTGGTTGCGGTGCGTTCGTCTTATGGGCCGGCGTCAGGCGGTTGTCTCGATGATTGGATTGTCGATCTCCTCCCGCCAGGCACTTAAGTTGGCACCGATTGCGGCAAAACCACAGATCCACAAAAATTCATCCCACAAATACACCCAGTGAGACCATGAGGCCCAGTAGGCACCGATGCTGAGCAATAGGGCAAATAACAAGTTCTTGCTGTATGTGGCGAGTGACAGGGCGAAGCCTGTAGTCACGTTGCGTTCCTGCAGGAAAACCATCACTTCAATCGCGGCAATGACGATGAGCCAAGAAAGAACCTCCAGCAGGTCAACAAAAGCCATAGAGCGCTCGAGCGCCAAGTATCGCGCGTCCGACACCACGGGATCGCTCCTCACCCAGAAAAATTCGGAAGCGTCTGACAAGTTTGCACACGTTTCAGGCGTCACGTCGGTATAATAGAGATTGGCCACGAACGATACGTCGCGCTCATTCAGCTCACATAAGCTTGATACGTTCTCCACCGGCACCGTTGGCTGCAGGTCGATCATACCGTTCACGGCGGCGTATAGCGTATGCAGGATCATGCTGTAACAGAGCAAACGAACGCCGCGCACCAGCCATACCTTCCAGGCTTTTTCGTCCTCGTCTTCCAGGATGTAGGTGTCGAGCTCGAACATGGCGAGCAGGACAAACCAGGCTGCTTCATCAATGGTGGTCGCGAACGCTGCGAGCCATTTGGTCCAGGTTGACTGGTCAGTCAGCGTATATGCCGCTCGGGTGGTGTCTTCATATATATAAAACAGGAAATTAATGAAAAGCAGTGCATACACCACCCACTTGAGGATTTGCTGTGCCCTGTGGAGGTCCCACTGCTGACTGACTTTTGCAAGATTCATGAAAACATACTGACCATGCCATGCGCAGAGGCGTCCAGCCCTACAGGCATGGACGCTGATCCTGAATTCCGTTCACTACAGTCCAATTATGATGATTCCCTAAGGCAGATGTCCATGTTCGACCTTGTACTTCGTCGCTCATGTGTTCGCGTTGCTCAGCAACTGCGGTCTCGCCGAGCAGGTTACAGGTGACCTGTTTTTCCTGCTGTGACGAACTCATCTCATTGTGTCGTTCGGATTTCTTCACAGCCGCGCACTACAATAGCGGGTTAGGTAGGGCAGGGTTTTCGGTATGACGGATTATGATGTCATCGTCATCGGCGGTGGTCACAACGGGCTAACTTGTGGTGCCTATCTGGCACAAGCAGGTTTGAAAGTCGCCGTGTTGGAAAAAAGGGGTGTTGTCGGTGGTGCTGCGATCACCGAAGAGTTCCATCCGGGCTTTCGCAATTCAGTCTACAGCTACTCCGTCAGTTTGCTGCATCCCCAGGTAATTCGAGATCTCCGACTTGAGCGGCATGGTTTGGAAATTCTTGAACGACCAGCAGGTACGCTCAGTCTGCTCAATGGTGATCACCTCCTGCTCAGCCGCGATGCGCAACAAGCACGGCAGGAAATCGCACGCTTTTCCAAGCATGACGCGATGCGTATCGATGCGTTTGAGGAGGAGATCAGTACGGTGGCGCTGGCCATGCGTCGGATTGCTGCTTCAGCTCCACCGGGGCTCAATGGTGGCTGGGCGGATCTCTTTCGCCTTGGCAGTACCGGGTGGGGTTTACGGCAGCTTACCGGCAACCAAAGGACCGTGCTTGCCGAACTCATGACCAAGTCCCTTGGCGACTATCTCGATCGCTGGTTCGAAGGCGCAAGCCTTAAAGGTATTCTAGGTTTGGAAGGCGTCATCGGTAATTTCGCCGATCCTTACCAACAGGGAACGGCGTATGTGCTCCTGCATCATGCATTCGGTGAGGTAAATGGCCGAACCGGCGCATGGGGGATCGCCAAAGGGGGTATGGGCGCGATTACCCAGGCAATGGCTGATGCACTGACGAGCGCTCAGGGAACGATCGAAACCGCGTGTGCTGTACAGGAACTGCTGATCGACGAACACAAAGGAGGCTATAGAGTTAGGGGTGTGGTATTGGCTGATGGTCGCAAGCTGCAAGCTTCGGCAGTAGTGGGCGGCGTGCACCCTCAGACACTGTTACTCAAAATGGGTGCGGCGGAGTTTTTGAGCGACGCGGATCGGCGGCGGATCGAAGGTTATCGCAGCCACTCAGCCACCTTTCGTATGAACGTTGCGCTAGCAGAGCTGCCAAAGTTCGAGAGCTTGCCACCTACAGCAACGGAGCATTTTCTCGGCGCGATTGAGATCAGCCCGTCGCTTGAATATCTAAGTACAGCGTTTTCGGATGCCAAACGCTCGGGCTGGTCGCAACAACCAGTGATTTCCATGCAGGTGCCAAGTACCCAGGACAATACCCTGGCACCTGCCGGTGCACACGTTGCAAGTCTGTTCTGCCAGCATTTTCAACGGTATCTGCCCGATGGGCAAAGCTGGGATACTGTTAAGGAATCCGTCGCCGATCATGTGATCGCAACGGTTGATGCTTACGCCCCTAATTTCAAAGCCTCTGTCTTAGCTCGCCAAATCAAGTCGCCGCTTGATATCGAACGCGATCTCGGCATGGTGGGAGGTGATATTTTTCACGGGACGCTGCATTTGGATCAGATTTACTCGCTTCGTCCCATACCTGGCTGGGCGGGTTACCGAATGCCACTCGAACGTCTTTATCTGTGTGGTTCTGGCGCCCATCCCGGTGGAGGTGTCACCGGGCTCCCGGGCAAGAATGCGGCGCGAAAAATCCTCTCCGACCGCAAGGCCTGGGTCTAAATTGGCGCGCTACTGCATCGTTGAAACAGGGCTGACACCCTCCTTGCTGCAGAGCGAGTACGGGACCATGCCAGAAATGGTAACTGACCTGCTACGCCCTTATATGCCGACTGCAGAATTCATAACGGTCAGTCCGGTATTGGGGGAGGCATTGGGAAAGCCAGAGGACTATGCAGGTCTCGTCTTCTTGGGTTCTGAACACAGCGTTCTGGATGACTTGGGTTGGGTGACGGCGCTTAGGTGTTGGATTCGTCAAGCTGCCACCTCGTCGGTACCGATGGTGGGGATCTGTTTCGGACACCAGTTGATGGCCCAGGCGCTGGGTGGCGAGGTGCAGCGGGGCGATTGGGTGGTTGGTGCCAAGGAGTACACAGCTTCTGATCAAACAGGGACCGTACGTTCAGTCGCATACCATCAAGACCAGGTGTGCCAACCGGCACCGGATGCAGAGGTTTGGCTGACCCACCCTGAGTGCCAATATGCAGGTTTCATATACCAGTCGATTCCCGCTTGCTCGGTGCAATCGCACCCGGAATTCTGTGCCGAATTTTCTCGGGCGCTGTTTGAGTTTACGCGCGATGAAGTCCTGACTGGAGAGCAGACCAACGCAGCCGTCGCCTCGACCCACAAAGCACTCGATGTTGCGCCCATTGTCGGACAATTTGCGAACACGCTCACCCAACCCGGCATGGCCACGCAGACTTGATTGACGATGAACCATGACTTGTTTTAGGCGTCGAAACATTTTTGCATTGGACTCGCCAGGGCGGCAAGGGGCCGGGGACGCAATGGGTTGATGTGCGTTAACGTAACAACGACGCTAAGCCCGGCTGAGTGTTCTTCGTGAACGAAGTGGCTTCGCGGATTTGCAAATGCTTTGCTTAAAGGTTTGAACTGGGCTTAGATCGTTGCTTGACAGGAGACGGTAGTGAAGAAAGAGGATCGAGAATTAGGGTTGCATCGTCCGATCAGCCGCCGCGATTTTCTGTACGATGCCGGTGTGGCAGGCCTGGGTGCAGTTTTTGGCACTTCCGTTCATGCCGATATCGAAGCACAACGGGTCGATTACCCGCCGGTGCAAACGGGCATGCGGGGCTCGCACCCAGGCTCGTATGAAGCAGCACATGCGCTACGGGATGGGGGCGTTTATACAGCCACATCGGCTGAGGATGAGTCCTATGACCTGGTTGTCGTTGGCGCTGGCATTTCGGGCCTGGCCGCCGCTTATTATTATCGTCAGAAATTTGGCCCCCAAGCCCGTATCCTGATACTCGAAAACCATGATGATTTCGGAGGGCACGCCCGTCGCAATGAGTTTCACCAGAGTGGCTCAATGCGCCTCTCCCTGGGGGGTACACACAATCTTGAACACTGGCAGTTTAGCAAGACAGCACGAACGCTCATTAAAGAACTGGGGATCGATGTCAAAGAGCTTCTTGCTGACAGTGAGTTCCAATATGGTGAATTTGCAAAAAATGGCCCGGCGATTTGGTTCGACAAACAAACCTACGGCGAAGACAAACTCGTCACTCCCTACACGCTGGAGTGGTGGCATCCCGGTGTCTCGGTTGATTGTATCGACAGGTTTCCAATTAGCGATGCCGCCAAATCCCAGCTAAAAAGGCTCTATAGTACGCAAACCAACCTCTTTAAGGGGCGGTCTGAGGAGGCGGTTGAGTCGTATCTGGCGGCGATCAGTTATCCCGATTTTCTGCGACGACATGCAGGGCTTGGAGACGAAGCCATTCAACTGTTCAGCAACAGCCAGCATGGTGCCTGGGGTGTCGAGTTGCGGGCTCTGTCCGCCAGCGAGGGGTTGTATAGCGGCCTGCCAGGTCTGAACTTGCTGGGCCTCATCGATGAGATGAAGGGCTGGTCATACCCCGTCGCTATGTTCCCGGATGGCAATGCCAGCGTTGCACGGTTGCTCGTGCACAAATTGATTCCCGACATCGCACCAGGCACGCATGCAGATAATGTGGCGTTGGCGCGTTTCGACTACAGCTACTTGGATAAGCCGGGGGCGTCTACGCGCTTACGCCTGAACTCAACCGTCGTGAACGCGGTTAACACCCCCAATGGTGTAGCCGTCACCTACGTCGAGGCCGGACAAAGCGTGCGCGTGCAAACCCGACATTGCGTTATGGCCTGTTATCATTCCGTGCTCCCTTACTTATGCCCCGATCTCCCGGCCGAACAAAAAGAAGCGCAAAGTTATCAGGTAAAGATTCCGATGCTGCTCACTAATGTCCTGTTACGCTCCAGTGAAGCGATGGACAAGTTGGGCATTGACAGCGTCGTCTGTCCTGGTCGGATGCACGGCGTATTGTTTATGTTCAAAGGCATCAATACCGGGGGCTACGCCCACCCGATGGCCGATGATGGTCCTGTACCGCTGGTGTTGTGGGGTTCTATCTCACCACCGCCTGAGGCGATGGATTTGAAGGCTCAGCTACGTGCTTCGCGGCAGAAAATGCTCGAACTTACGCTCGAGGATTACGAGCGCGAGGTTAGAACCGTCCTCGATGGACTACTAGGTCCGGCAGGCTTTGATGTGCAAAAAGACATCCTGGCGATCACAGTTAATCGATGGCCACATGGATACTCATATGAGTATATGGACCTGTGGGATGAGGATTTCCCCGAGGGCCGCGCGCCACACAACATCGCCAGCACCCCCCACGGGCATATCACCTTCGCAAACTCCGATGCGGGCGCTTCCGCCTACACCCATGTCGCGATCGATGAGGCCTATCGAGCGGTAGCGGAACTGTCATAACCACCACGTCAGTCGAAAAGACGATCGTGACGTGTTGTGGTGTGGCGTTGCGTACCAAGTTCGCGCGCGTAGCGGTGACCCTCATAAACCGATGCGGCAATGATTGCGGGCGCGTCGCAATCGCCGATCTTGGCGAGGCTTGGTCGAGCCTTCTGCGCTTGCGTTGCGTCGAGTAGCTCATAGTAGAGGTCATCATTAGGATGTCGTGCGGTGATCAACAGCAACGCATCGGCTCCTGTCTCGCGCTCGCGCCGGGTATAGAAGCAGCTCAGCCGGGCTGTCTTGCCGTCGTAACTATCCAACCCGTGCCCCGTCACGATTTCTACGCCGAGCTCTAACAGCCGCTGTTGTGCCTGATACTGCTCGTCAGTTTGGACGCCCCACGCACAGACCATGTTTTCAGTGGTCACATAACAGACCATACAACCTTGTGCCACGAGGTGTTCGGCGATGACGCCGCCGAGGTAATAAAAGTCGTCGTCGAAAAGGAGTACGCGACCCGATGGCAGGCGTCCTGCAAAAATATCGTCGGGCGTGAAGATCGCCGCGTCAGGGTGGAACGCTTCACAAGGACGATGGTGATAACGGCCAAACCCATCCCTGCGCCACCGTGCCCCTGTCGCCACGGCAATGTGCTGAGCATCAACCGACATCGCTTCTGCTGCGTTCATCTCGCTGTTCAAGTAGACATCGACATTGGGCATGACCTGTATCTGTTGCACTCGATAGTCGCGCACGCGACCCCATTCTTGAAGCCCGGGTAAATTGCTTTCATCGGTGACGCGACCACCAAGCTCTGTGCGCGATTCCGCGAGGATGACGTGATAACCACGTTGCCCCAGTACGCGGGTAGCTTCGAGTCCGGCTGGTCCGGCTCCGACGATCAACACCGTTGCTTCTTCGGTCTTGCTGGGTACTCGCTCGGGGTGCCAGCCTCTTCGCCACTCCTCCCCCATGGTTGGATTTTGAGTGCAGCGGATGGGCACGCCGAGACTGTCTCCGGTGTAGCAGACATTGCAGCCGATACATTC
>Ga0163108_10000820_pt1 | contig 22851 bp, 19 predicted proteins | sample Fk1155metaG_FD_109644 | JGI IMG/M metagenome (GOLD analysis project Ga0163108, IMG submission 109644) | Marine microbial communities from the Central Pacific Ocean - Fk160115 155m metaG | ecosystem: Environmental > Aquatic > Marine > Oceanic > Photic zone | place: The Central Pacific Ocean...
CTGAATGGCGATCTTGATGAATCAAAACAGAAAATCGGATGGTTTAAAGGGCATGTTATGGCCATTAGACCAAACAAGCCTATTTTGGATACTGTGGGTTTCCAAGGCTTTGGTGTTTCACGATTAGAGAAACAGGCCGACGGTTCATATGCAAAAATCTTAAGAGAAGTGGGACTTTATACTGATCTCAGAACCGGAGAAGTTTTGGAAGAATGGAAAAACCCTATGACCAATGAAGATGTCAGAGTGGTTCATATTGCCAATGACCCTTTCAACTATGTTATTAAAGATCATTTTCCTGAGCCGCCTAAATTTGGAGATCGAAATCAAGAAGAAATCCCTAAGATTCCTTTTATCCTTCCATGGCAACAAAGAGGAGATAGGTTGGACATGGAAATCCATATCAACCTTTTTTATCCAAACGCATTGGATCCCAAGAAATGGGTGAGGGAGTCAAATGGACCAATGGTACAAGTCTCAGAAGGTTTTGCCTTTCATATTGACGCGGCCAAGATGCAAGACTCGAGTTACACCACTCTTCCTTATTCAGGAACTTGGAATAGGGTCACGCCATGGCTTCCATGGATGCTGATGGGCCAAACTCCTGGACACATGCTCTATAACGCTTTTATGGGTTCTGGAGAAGATCTTGAGCAAGTACATAGTCGACAAGTCTTGGATTATGTTGAGAAACATTATCCCAAGTATTTTACTGCTCCAGAAACATATGATCCAAAAACACCGAGCTTATCCAGCCTTGAGCTTTATGCCATCGAGCAGGAGCCATTCAAGGGGTAAGTATTTATGGCGAAATTGACCAAACTGAAGACCAGGAAGAGACTTACACCAAGCGATCGAGAGCAAGAGATCATTGATGAAGCGGTGCAATTCTTTGCTGAAGTTGGCTTTGGGGGAAGAACTCGAGATTTGGCAAAAAGAATTGGCATAACCCAACCTTTGCTCTATCGCTATTTTCCAACCAAGGATGATCTGATTGAAAGAGTTTTTAAGGAGGTTTATTTGAATTGGATTAAGCCGGATTGGATAAATAACCTCACAGATCGATCAATCCCGTTGGAGCAAAGATTGGTCGATTACTATCTTTCTTATGCAGAGGTTGTTCATGGTTATGAATGGGTGAGGATCTACATGTTCTCAGGATTGAGCGGTAATTCAATGAATAGAAGATATATTAGAATTATCGAAGATGAGTTTTTAAAGCCTATATGTGAGGAGATTAGGCATGATTGTGGGCTTCCAGGCGTAGGAGAGTATCCAGTTACTCCGATTGAACTAGAAAGGATCTGGGTTCTTCATGGTGGCTTATTTTACTATGCTATCAGAAAGAATATTTTCCACAGTAAGGTACATCATGATTTTGAATCAATAGTTAAGAGCACTGTAAAAGTGATACTTCAGGGCGCTAAAACAATGTCTCCAGAGGATCTCTTATAGCAAATAAGTCACACGCATTCGTATGGAAAATATCAACACTAATATAGGCCTTGTTGGCCTTGGCATCATTGGCTCTTCAATCTTTAGAAACATTCAGTCAGCTGGCTATAAATCATCCGGTTTTGATATCGATGAAGGCAGCATGAGTCAACTAAACAACCAAGGATATAAAACAACGGAATCAATTGATGATCTTATTGAGAACTCTAATATTCTGATCACGTCACTGCCAAACAGCAAAGCATTGGATGAGACCTTTGATGCGATTATTGAAAACAAGAAATCATGCATCGAAGTGATTATAGAAACCAGTACGCTCAGCTTGGACTGCAAACTAAGAAATGAAAAAAGAGCTCAGAATATTGGGATTGCAGTCTTGGACTGCCCCATAAGTGGCACTGGAAAACAAGCAGAAACGGCTGATATTGTTTTGTATGCCAGTGGCTCAGAAGAAGCGTATGAGAAGGCATTACCTATATTGGATACGTTTTCAAAAGAAGCATTCTTTCTGGGTGACTTTGGCAACGGAACCAAGGTAAAACTCATCGCAAATTTACTGGTCTCGATTCACAATGTTGCCTCAGCAGAAGCAATTAGGTTGGGGACAGAAAATGGGTTAGATTTGAACAAACTTTATCAAGTGATCTCTTCAGGCGCTGGCACATCAAAAATTTTCGAGCTCAGGGCTCCAATGATGATTGAACGAGAATATCTTCCTGCAACTATGAAAATGGATGTTTGGAGTAAAGACATGTCTTTGATTCGAGAAATGATCAATGATTGCGGCATTGAATCACCTCTCTTTGAAAAAACCGATGAACTTTATGCGGAGGCAAAAGATCATGGGTTGGATCATATGGATACGGCGTCAATATTTGAGATTCTTAAAAAAAAGGATTGAGTTTTTATGAATGATCGGATTGTCTTTAATACTATTGGCTCAGGAAAGCCGCTGCTTCTAATCCATCCACTTGGTCTTGATCATCATATTTGGGATTTCTGCCTTGAAGATTTTTCAGAAATAAGAACGGTTATTACATATGATTTGCCTGGGCATGGGACAAATTCAGTTCCTAATGAAAGCTATGGAATTGAAGATTTATCATCAAACCTCTATCAAGCATTACAGGAAAGCCAAATTGAAAAAATTGACTGTCTTGGACTATCAATTGGCGGAATGATTCTTCAGGTTCTTGCATCGAGCCATTCTCATCTTGTTGAGAAGTTAATATTGGTTGATACGACTTATAAATATTCAAAAGAGTGGCAAGACAACTGGGCAACTAGAGCGACTGCTGCAAGAGAACATGGGCTCGAAAATATGATTGAACAATTTTTAGCTGCTTTTTTTACAAAAAAATATCTGGATGCAAATAAAGAGCCCATTCAATACTGTCGCGACACACTCTCAAAGATGAATGGAGAGGCATATGCAAAAGCTTGCGAGGCTCTATCTGATTGTAATACAGAGGATCGAATTAATTTGATTGAAGCAGAAACATTAATATTATGCGGCGATCAGGATAATGAGCTATTTAAGGATGCAGCCCGATGGTTAGATGACCGGATATCAGAATCGAAAATGCATTGGTTAAGGAATGCGCAACACCTTGCCCCTCTTGAGCAGAAAGAAAGTTTTATCAGAAAAGTTTGCAATTTTCTTGAAGAATAAAAATTAGCGATTGAGCTTTGGCATTACTTCTTTCGCCATCAACTCCATGGAACGTTTTGAAAGTTCTGGATCAACCCAATCGTGAGCCGCATAAACCAATGTTCCAAAGTCACCCGTGACTTCTTTGAATGACTCAATTTGCTCCACAACGCTATCCACTGTGCCACAAATTACCAAAGAATCGAGCACATAATCCAAGGTAACGTCCGAGTCTGCCATGTTTCGATCATGCTTGAAAAGTTCCGGCCTTCCGTTTCCAATTAGTTTTTCCATTACTTGCTTAAAGTAGAAATGATATGGGCCATTTGGGCCTTTGCCATAGGCTTGCGCTGTTTTTTCATCGTCTGCCACAAAAATACTTTTGGCAATCCTCCAGTTAGCCGGATCCGCTTTATAGCCACCTTGTTCACAACCTTTTTTATACATTGGCCAGTGTGATGCAACCCAATTCGGTTGCAGGAAATTAGCAGATATCGGTTCCCAGCCTCTCTCAGCAGCAGACACAACGCCTTTTGAGAATGGAGCAACAACAGTCACCACAATGGGTGGATGAGGATCCTGGTATGGCTTAACAATGATTCCTTGACCGGTTTCCTCAATGAAGTTTTGTTCTGTTGTGATGTCCCAATATTTTCCTTTCAAGTTATATGGCGCTGGCTTTGACCAAATATCCAAAATGTGATTGATTGCTTCAACGAACATCTCTGTTCTGTCTTTATCTAGATTCCCAAAAACTTCAGCATCGGATAAAAGACCACCCGGGCTGATACCAAATAGAAATCTTCCTTCAAGCATATTATCAACCATTGCAACTTGAGCGGCGACTGCGGCAGGATGATTGTTTGGAAGGTTTACGGTTCCACTGCCTAATTTAATCGTCTTTGTTGAATCAATTAAGCTGGAGATAAACATCAGACAGGAGGTGATTGGTTCTGCTCGATCTGTTACATGTTCACCAATGAAGGCTTCTGCAAATCCCAGTTCATCTGCCAAGATTACTGCATCTCGATCCTCTTTTAGGACTTCATTAAAGTCTCTTGTTGGAGGATGCAGTGGCATCGTGAACATTGATAATTTCATTTCTTTAATATATTGAGAAGTTATTTATTGATCAAATGATAAATAGTATATTATCTTACATTGAATTTAACAATCAACTATACATATTAATCACATGCTATCGTTTAGAATAATCTTCAGAGCAATTAAATGATCAAGGATAGAAATAAGCCCGTCGCAATTTGGCCTGGACTAAAAGAAGGCGTTCCAAAGCCAGTCATGCCTTATTCACCAGCCGTCAGAGTTGGAGATTGGTTATTCATAGCTGGGCAACTTGCCAGTGATTTTAAAACAGGTGTGCCCAATGATTTGATCCCCAAAAATGGCGACCCCTCTCTTGGACTCCAATTACAGTCAGAATTTGTCTTGAGAAACATGAAGCAAACAGTTCAGGCTGCGGGATTCAATATGAGAGAAGATACAGTCAGAATTTGGGAATGGTTTGTTTCGGAGCGGCCAAATCAAAATGATTATATGAATGAAAAATATGCTCACGAGGTTGATCTTGATTCATATAAAAACAGCTATAAAAACTATTTTGATTTAGAAAAGCCCATAAGATCGAGTGCGGGCATAAAAGAGTTGATGTGGGTTGATACTAAAGTTGAGCTTGAGGTCATGTGTTACATGAGCCAATCAGGTGAAGATAGAGTCATACTGCATTCTGATCAATCTGATTCAGGTGCAGTCAAAAAAGACGAATGGGTTTTTGTTTCAAATCAAACACCAATCGACCAGAAGGGCGATGTTTCAGATTCATTCGAAGAGCAATTAGAAACAGTGATTGAGAAGACAGCTTCATTGCTCGAGCAGGCTGGATCCTCATTGAATGGTGCAGTGAAAGCCGAGGTCTTTATATCGGATTCCAGTGACTTCGAGTTAATGGATGCCATTTGGAAAAGGCATTTCCCAAATCCTCCTGCACGTTTTGTTTTGCCTCGATCAGGGATGAATCATCCTAAATCAAAAGTCGAGGTTTCCATGATGGCATTGATAGATGAAGCGAAGTCAAAGAGGATGGTCATAGAAACGAGTCAAGCCCCAAAACCCCTAGGGCATGAGCCTCAAGCGATAAAAGTTGATCACCTTCTCTTTTTTAGTACACAGATGGCTTTTGACTCATCGGGTCAGATGGCAGATGGCATGTTAAGAAATCCAGCTGCGCCATGGTACGGAAGGCCTGCACAATCACAGATGAGGTATATGATGGCGAATATCAATGCCATTGCTGAAGCGGCGGGCACTTCGGTTGAGAACATTGTAAGACGAGCATGTTTTCACAATGAACTTCAGTGGTTTGCTGAGTCAATTGAAGAGTGGGCAAGTTATTTTCCATCGGATAAACCTGCTTCCACTACAATAGGGCTGAATGATTCGATGATTTTAGAAGGAGCCAATACTCTCCTTGATCTCATTGCGTATATCCCAAACGAAGGTAAATGATTAAAAGCGTTGGTTTTGTTGGCTTGGGCAAGATGGGATCTGTGATGGCCCCTCTCCTCATAGAGGCTGGCTATCGTCTCACGGTATTTAACCGAAGCATCGATAAAACAAAACCACTCAGAGAAAAAGGCGCTCTCATTGCTGAGAATCCATCAGCGGTTGCAGACAATTCTGAAATAATATTCACAATGCTGGGGGATGATGCAGCGGTTGAAGCAGTTTACTTGTCTGAGAACGGGTTACTGAGCAATGACGTGAAAGATCGGTTATTTATCGACATGAGTACGATTAAACCCAAAACGGTGTCTAAGATTTCCCAAGAAATTCAAAAAAGATCCGCAGCATTCATTGATGCACCGGTATCTGGAACGGTCGCGCCAGCTGCAAAAGGAGAATTACTCATTTTTTGTGGTGGAGATGAAAGCGACCTACTGAGAGCACAATCTTGTCTTGATGTTCTTTCAAGAAGAGTCATTCATGCAGGCAAAACTGGAGCGGGATCATTCTTGAAACTGGTTGTAAATCTTCCATTGGCGATATATTGGCAAGCAATTGCTGAATCACTATTGCTTGGGAGATCTGGAGACCTGAGTGATGAAGTGATGCTTGATGCAATCGCAGACAGTTCAGCTGCACTTGCTGTTTTAAAAATGAAAATACCGATTATGCTTGGTGAAGATTTACCGGTTGCTTTCGATATGAAAAGCATGACCAAAGATTTGTCTGTGATTTTAAAAACAGCCGAAGAGATGGGCATTGATATACCGACCACCCAATCGTCTTTTGAAGTCTATTCTGAGGCAATCAAGGATCATAAATATTCCAATAAAGATGCCGTTAAAATCATCGATTATATGAAGGAAAAATGATTGAAAGTATTTACTGAAATTAAAGATGGCATGCATATTGATTGGGATGTTCCGATTGAAATGGACGATAGATTAGAGTTAAGGGCAGATATTTTCAGGCCAATTGAAGAGGGCATGTATCCAGTTCTTATCACATACGGACCATACGCAAAAGGCCTACCATTTCAACAAGGCTATCCAAGCGCATGGGACAGGATGGCTGAAAAGCATCCAGATGTCACACGAGGGTCGTCCAATAAATATCAAAATTGGGAAGTGGTTGATCCAGAGAAATGGGTTCCAGACGGATATGTTTGTGTCCGCGTTGATTCAAGAGGATGTGGGGCTTCACCGGGTTATATCGATCACTTCTCTATGAGAGAAACCATGGACTTTAAAGAATGCATTGAATGGGCTGGGAAGCAGTCATGGAGCAATGGAAATGTGGGCATCAATGGTGTTTCTTACTATGGCATTAATCAATGGCAAGTGGCTTCTCAGCAACCGTCGCATTTAAAGGCAATGTGCATTTGGGAAGGCGCCAGTGATTGGTATAGAGATATGACACATCATGGAGGCATTCTCAGTACCTTTTGGGCAAATTGGTTTGATATGCAAGTCAAAACTGTACAACATGGCCTTGGAAATAACGGAATGATTAATCAATTCAACGGTAGGCCCATTTGTGGCAATGAAGAGCTAAGCGAAGAAGAACTGGAATCCAATCGATGCCTATTTGGAGATGAAATCAGAGTCCACCCTATGATGGATGAATACCATGAAGAGCGATCCGCAATTTGGGATAAGATTACTGTCCCGTTCCTTTCCGCTGGTAATTGGGGCGGGCAAGGGCTTCACTTAAGGGGTAATATTGAGGGATTCATAAGGGCTGAATCCGACCAAAAGTGGCTTGAGATGCATGGCTTGGAGCACTGGACAGAGTTTTATACCGATTACGGAGTGAAACTTCAAAAGCGATTCTTTGATCACTTTTTGAAAGGCATCGACAATGATTGGCAAGATCAGCCAAAAATTCAATTGCAGGTCAGACACATTGATGGGTTTAAGGAGCGTCATGGAAATGAATGGCCAATAGAGAACACTCGCTGGACAAAAATGTACTTGAATAACCAATGTGAAATGATTGATGAGTCCGGACATTCAGAATCATCATCCATCACTTTTGATGCAATGAGAAATGGCATTGATTTTAAATCGAAGCCTTTTGATGATGAGACAGAGGTCACGGGACCCTTGTCTTTAAAACTCTTTATCTCATCCACGACAGAGGATGCGGATGTGTTTGCAGTCGTAAGACTTTTCAGTGCCGATGACAATGAAGTGGTTTTTCAGGGCGCAGTTGACCCATACACCCCAATTGCTCAAGGCTGGCTCAGGGCATCGCATCGTGAATTAGACGATAAATTATCAGAGCCATGGCGTCCGTATCATTCGCACATAAGAGAAGAACTGCTTCAGCCAGGGGAGATCGTTGAGTTGGATATTGAAATATGGCCAACTTCAATTGTGATTCCAAGGGGCTATTATTTGGTGCTTTCAATCCAAGGCAGGGATTACGAATGTCCTGACGCAAAGCCTCAAATGCTTTCTAACTTTAAGAATCAATTAACAGGATGTGGACCATTTCTTCATAATGATCCAATCGATAGGAATGAAAGATTTAATGGCAAGACAACCATTCATTTTGGAGAAGATAAATTGCCACACCTTCTTCTTCCAATCATTCCAAAGAAATGAATCATAGGGAGTACATCACGATTGGATTGATCCATGCGCTTGAAGAATCTGAAGAACCAATTAGGGAGTCTTTTCAAAAGATTTGGCCGGAAGTCAATCTGAATGAGTATTCAGATTTTCAGCTATCCGTTGATAGAGCAAACGGATTGGATGAGGTCTCAATAAGGTCAAGAATCATTGATTTAGGCCAACAAGCAGTCAATGATCAAGTGGATGCAATTCTTTATACTTGCAGTGCCTTTGGGGAGGCCATAGAGGCAGCAAAAAACCAATTTAATTTACCCATCCTTAAACCCAATGAGTCTGCTTTTAAAAAAGCCATCCATGCAGCGTCAGACGTAAATATATTAGTGACCTTTGAACCATCTCTGAATTTGTTGACCAATGAATTTGAAGTCATGAGCAAGGGATTAGATATCAAAATTAAGGGTCATTTAATACATGATGCCCTAAAGCTTCTAAAGGAAGAAGAAGTGCAAGCTCATAACAATAAAATCATTGATACAGTTAAAGAGATTCCAGCTGAAGAAACAGTTATTTTGGGTCAATTTTCAATGGCCAGAGCCGCAGATGAAATAAAGACCAACATGCCGGATCGTTTGGTTCTCAATACCCCGGATGCGGCGGTCATTGAATTGAAAGAGTTGCTTTTAGGTTAACTATTGTACCCAAGTAAAACGGCTGCGCTTTCTCAGGTATTGTCTTGCACCGGTCTCATCCAATAATGCTTCCTGCAATTCATCCGAGTCCCTGACTACCTGAGCATGGTCTATTGTTTGATGCATTCCATCTTTGACCACTATTTCACCATCAATCATGACGGCCTTTATGGCGCTTTGATTTGGCCCATTTCCATAAACCAAATTAGCAATCATTGCACCCATTGGTGTTAGGTGGCTTTCAGAGGATCTGTCTATCAGAAGAATATCGGCTTTTTTGCCGGCTTCTAGAGAGCCAATACTGTCTTCCATCATCAGTGCTTTGGCCCCATCAATCGTTGCCAATTCCAATGCTTGTTCTGCGCTTCCATAGAGTATTTCATCTCCCGTCCATGTCGTTTGAGTGTCAGACATCATTGTTCGATGTTGATCCCCCATCCGTTGTGCAGTGAGAAAACTTCTCATCGCTGTCCACAGGTCGTGCCCATATGCGACAACCGGTCCATCGAGCCCTAGTCCGCATGTGACATTGGATTCAAGGAATTTTTTTGCATCAAAGTTGACCAAACCCAAAACTTGCTCCATATCTGGCACAAGTGCAACGGAAGCCCCGCATTTTGCAATCAATTCTGCTTCACCGGGCCTCAAATTTTGAGAATGAGCAGAAATCACATTGGGTCCCAATATTCCGACATGATCAAGCCATTCAAAAGATCCTCCTTCCCAGCCTCTTCTGGATGCAAGGTACTTATGATCCATTACCGCAGGCGCATGTATATCAAATTGTCGATCGTTATCCTCTGTCCACTTCCACAACTCCACAAGTTGGTCTGGCTCACAGTATGTGATTCCAATAGTGGATGCTGTGACAGAAATTTTGTCATTTTCCCACGCTGATTTCACACGCTCTGTTTCAGCAATGCCCTCATCTAGCTCTTCTCTGAATCCATCCGGTACCGCGTCTTTATCATTGATTGTAAGACGTGCCATCCTGCATCGAATTCCAGACTCATCCACTGCTTTTAATACGCCATCAATGGATTTCTTATGCAAATGAGTGAAATGATCATCCGCTGTTGTGGTGACGCCTCTCAATAAAAGGTCCATCACAGGAGGCATTGAGGCAGTGTATGACCTCTCTTCATCACAAGCACCCGTCATTGGATAATAGAAGCCAAAGAACCTTTCCTCATATGTTGTGCCATCAGCCATGCCTCTCATGCAGCCTTGGATTAAATGTGTATGCACATTCACGAGACCAGGAAGGATCATATGATGGCTTCCGCCAAGAATATTATCCGAATCATATTCACATTCATTCATCGAACCGACGGCTTTTATCAAACCGTTATCGACTGCAACAAAGCCATCAAGAAAGACATGTCTTTCTGGGTCCATAGAGATTACCGTTCCCTTAATCAGGGTGTCACACGTTTTCTTCTCACTCATTTTCGTTCTTTCCTTTTTTCTTCAATGATTCTTCATCCACGTTATAGATCATGATAAAAAAACAACTGACCAACAGTGTAATAACGGGAAAGCCTCCCGCAGTAAAGTAAACCATATTGATGACTGTATCGCTTTGGCTCTCTAAAAGGGCGTCATAACCCACCATTCCGAGCATGATTCCTAAAATCGATGGCCCAATGGCAAATGATAATTTTTCAACAGTGGTATAGACGCCAGCCAATATGCCTTCTCTGCTTTGCCCAGTTGTTTTTTTATCGTATTGCATTGTGTCTGGAAGCATTGATTGCCCAACCAATAAAAGACCCCCTGCGCCGAAACCAAGAAAACAACCTCTTAAGACAATAAGAATGTCGCTCTCACCGGAAGTTGCAAGCATCCAAGATAATGCGCCCAATCCCCAGGATAGAGAGGCAAGATAATAGCCTTTCTTTTTACCGATCCTGTTTACAATCTTTACCCATAATGGTTGCGAGACAAACATCACTGACCCTTGAATGAGAAAATAGAATCCAAGATAGTTGTAGGAAAGACCCATGATTCTTGTAAAAAGATACGGCAATGAGCCCAGGAAAACCGCAAAGCCGGTAAGCTGTGTCACTTTTATCCCAAGGAGTATTGCAAAAGGTTTGACCTGGAAAGCGGTTTTAAATTGTTTAAGAAAAGAGCCCTCGTCTTTCTTTTCTGTGACTGTTCTCGCAAAGGGCGCATCCTTGGTCATCCAAACGCAAGCAAAACCAGCCACTATCATTATAAGCGCGAGAGAAAGTGACATTCCAGTATGACCCGAAATACCGCTTCCAAAATAAACCACCAATGCCGGACCTAATGCAGAGCCGCCCAATTGACCAGCTGCAACAGCCATTACCCTGTATGACATCAAGTCTGTTCTTGCATCATAGTCGTCTGTTATTTCAGAGGGCATTGCCAGATATGGCACATTAAAAACTGTGTAGCCTGTCGCATTCAAAATGAGTGCAACTAGGGTTATTAGGATGATATTTTCTGACTCTGCAAACAATGCAAGGTTAAAAAGGAGCAGAAATGACATGGCACACATCAGTGTTCCTATAAGGATATAAGGCCTTCTTTTGCCCCATCTCGAATCGGTTCTGTCGCTGATTCTTCCCATGACCGGATCCGTTACGGCATCGTAAATTTTTGACAACCCAATAAGAAGGCCTGCTGTGGCTGCTTGCATATTCACGTAATCAGTGAGATACACCAGGAGGAGGAGGCCATTGGCTTGAAACATCAATGAAACAGTCAATGTTCCTATTCCCCAACCGAATTTTGTCTTAAATGGAAGCATCTCTTGGTTACTTCAGCAAATCTTTTGCGATCATGCTTCTTAAGGCTTCTGAGGTGCCTTCGTAAATCCTCATTGGCCTGATGTCTCGATAGCATCTTTCCAAAATGGTTTCATCGGAAAGCCCTGCAGCACCATGAATTTGCATTGCACGATCGACTACTCTTGCAACCATTTCTGTCGCAGACAGCTTGGCCATAGCGGTTTCAGTGTAAACCTTCTCGCCTTCTTGCGCTCGCAATGCTGTGTCATAAACCAATAGCCTGCAATTGTGAAGTTCCAGTGCTGAATCAGCGATCATCCACTGAATGGCTTGTCTTGATGAGAGGGGTTTGCCAAATGTATGTCTAATTTTTGCATATTCCTTTGCCATTTCAAGACATCGATCGGCTATACCCAATGCCCTTGCTGCAATCTGAATTCTTCCCGAAAAAAGGTAGTCCGTTCCAGATGACCAGGCTTGTCCGGTTTTTCCCAGTAACTGTTTCTCATCTACAACACAATTTTCAAAAAACAGCTCATAAGTATTTTGGCCATGTATCATTTTCTGCTCTCTGCCAATCTTGAAACCTGGGGTTCCTGCATCGATGATCACCCATTGCAAACCATCGTGTCTTTCTGTGCCTTTGAGCCGCGTGAGCACCAAAATGAAACGAGCTGTTTTTGCTTTAAAAATCCAACATTTATTCCCATTGATGACCCAGCCATCATCGCTTTTTTCAATGGTAGTTTGAATGCCAGCAAGATCTCCGCCCGCTCCCGGTTCACTGAAAGCGCTGGCTCCATGAAATTCACCCTTGACTGAAGGAACCATGTATTTTTCTTTTTGTTCTTCGGTGCCTAGCTCGTAGAGCATTGATGCAAATGTTGCTGAAAAAACACTGCAACCGGCTGTTGATCGATGCACTTGTTCTGTGACTATGCAATTATCAAGTGTTCCAAGACCTGCCCCGCCAGCGTCTTCAGGTGTCTCTCTTGCCGTTAAACCCATTTCATGAACTTTGGCAGTTAATTTCAAAAAATCATCGTCTGGCAGTTCATACGAATTGGGTCTTTCAGGAAATTTACTTTCAAGCGGAATCAACTCATTTTCAACGAATCGTCTCACTGTTTCTTGAAGCATCAATGTTTCTTCTGGAAGTTTGTAAAGCATCACTGTCTCTCTTGTTTCACTGTTAAATTATTATTAAAGAAAATCACTCAAGCAATCCACCCATTTTTTCGGTTCATCACGAATGAAAAATACCGAACCACCATCCATTTCTTTGTATTTAAAATCATCTCTCAATTGCATAACCCTTGAAACAGTATAGTGCAATGGGTCACCTGTATTGGTCACAATCAAGCAAGGTTGTTTTAGTTTGAGGAGTGTTCTTTCTAAATCATATGTAAATGCAGCATGATGGCAAAACCATTCATTTTCACCTGCAAGGAAAACATGCAGTAACGACATGTGACACGCTTCAAGAGATGCTCTGTCACCGACGCGTGACTGGATCCAATTCCAGTAATTCAAAAAGTGTGAGCCATCTTCTTTTGGAGAGAGATCGGTTTTGAGATTATTCATTCGATCCTCTTTTTCTTCTTCACTGTAGAGCGGTACACCGTGCAGAATAATTTTTTTCACTCTGCTTGGATGTTTTTCCCCCAGTGAAGCAGCTATCGCAGCACCGGTATGGTGACCGATGACTATTGCTTCATCGATCTCTTGGTCATTCATGACATCCGTAATAACCGATGCATACTCTTCAATGCTCAATGGTTCATTCGGTTGATCTGACATTCCATATCCCAAAGTATCCGGTGCAATGACTCGATATCCAAGTTGATGGAAGTGATCAAATGTATGGAGAAACTGAAGCGATGATTGAGGAGTCATATGTATCAAAACAATGGGTTCCCCATTGCCACTCGTGACATAGTGAACCTGACCATGCTCCGTGTTTACGTAGTGCTTTCTCAGATCATCACCATTGCGAACTATTCAATTGGATCTAAGCTTGGGAAACCCCAAGGGGTTTTCCAAGGTGCCCTCAGGTATGTTCCATCATCGTGTGTTTCAAACATTTGGAGATATTCAATTTGTGGATGATCTTTGAGTTTGTCTATTTCAGAAAATTCAACAGCCCAAACTTCATAACGATTAAAAATATCCAACACTTCATCCGAGGTCATTTTGGTCAAATACTTATCCCAGAGCGGTCGCGCATATGAAGCTTTTGTTCCAACGCCAAAAGAATTCCACCAGTTTTGGGTGAGTTCCTCATTTTTTTTAAAGTCTTCCAGCATTCCAAACTCAGTGATCATTTCATAAAACTTTTCTTCAACCAATGCCGGGGAGGGTGTTGCAAAAATTGAACCATCTTTCGTTCTTTGTCCATAATTTGAGCCGTCTGTTTCATTCTTGCAAAAATTTCCTTCCCAGCTATCAGGATCACTGAATCCAGACCACTGCAATGTTTTTATGGCCATCATTGTTCCCAACATGCTGCTGTTTATTTTTTGACCCTTTCCTGTTTGAATTTGATGGTAGAGCGCTGAGAGTAGGGCAATCAAGCTCATGGCGGCTGTGCATGTTGATACAACATCTGCGCCCACACGAATTGGCTCCTCACCAACATCACCCAAAGTTCTGAGATATCCACACATGGCTTGTATGGTTAAATCGCTGCCAGGAAGATTTCTCATTGGCCCGTGATGCCCAAATGCACTGAGAGAAAGATGAATCAATGAAGGATTTTTTTCTTCTAAGATCGAATAATCATAGCGTCTAGATTCATCCGAATCAGGCGCCCACTCCTCGATCAAGACATCAGCATTTGAGAGTTGATTTTCAAAATCTTTACGACCTTCGTCGCTCGATAGATCCAATTCGACGATTTCTTTGTTGCGATTAAACGATTGATAAAGTGCGCTCACCCCTTTTTTTGTTTGAGGAGAGAGTTCTTTTGACCAATCACCTCCAGTCGGCTCTATTTTTACAACTTCGGCGCCTGCTTCAGCGAGCATGAAAGTTAGATATGGGCCCGCATAGCCTTGTGTTACATCCAACACTTTGATGCCCTTGAGTGGATACTGAGGTGCATCTGACTTTTGTTCGGCAATTGGTTTTTGAATGCTTTCAAAGCCATCGTTCATGACTGTTTTTGTGCTGCTCCCTGGCAGAGGGATTTCTTTATCAATCTCTGCAGGAGTTTTGCTGAGATTCCATGGAAGACCTCCAACATAAAAAGGTCCAGTGTGATCAGCATCCACCTCGACAAGAAAGTCATTCTCTATAATTTGCTGATGATAGATGAGATCATCAAATGCCAGATCAAAACTATTTGGAACGCCTGATTTTGTGAGTCTCAACGCCCACCATCTGGATGGTTTCTCTTGAAAATGATGTTTTAATATATTATCCAGTTCATCGCGGTGGGCAATTCTATCGATATTCTTGGTAAATCGATCGTCTTCTAGTAACTCTTGACACCCAGCAGCATTGCAGAAACTCTCCCATTGATTTTGATTTTCACATGAAACCGCAATGTATCGATTGTCTTGGCAGAGATAGCAGTGATTCGGAGCTGAAGTGGAAGAGCCGCTGCCCAATGGTTCTCCTTGGCCATTTGCCAGTAAAACCTCAGAGACTTTATTATTCATATTCGCAATGGCATTGGCCAGATGAGATGTTTTGACCCAACACGCGTGTCCAAAACGCTCCCTTTCAATTAAACCAAGCATCAACAAACCACAGAAGAATACCGCGCCGGTTGGGTCTAAATGCGTAAATCTAATGAGTTGACCGTCTCCATCTCTATGGCCCGTGACACCACTCATGCCACTAAATGCTTGCAGATGGGGCTCCAATGCTGCCAGGTTTTTCATTGGTCCTTCATCGCCATAACCTGAGCTTGATCCAAAAATTAGGTTTCCATTTTTTGCATGCAGCGTTTCATAACCCAAACCAATTCTGTCTGCTACACCGGGTCTGAAATTTTCAATCAGTATGTCTGCCTGGCTTGCTAGTTTGAGCATCGCATTCATGCCTTCTTCTTCTTTGGTATTCAGTCCTGCAGATTTTTGATTGAGGTTGGTTGAGCTGTAAGCAGTTGAAAGTTTGTTTTGATGTGGATAGAGCATCCTTAGAAACTCACCTTTTGGTGGCTCCACTTTGATTACCTCAGCACCTAGATATCCAAGCAATGTTGCTGCCCATGGACCGACAATTGAAGTTCCAATACTTAAAACCTTTATTCCACCGAGTGGACCTTTATTCTTTTGCATCATTACCCCTAAAAATAACTTGATCTAATATATCATCTATTTATCAAACGATAAATAGTGAATCAGTTATTTCATTTTCTTAATCAAAGCCGCCGCTGATTTCCCGGCCAACCTTCCAAAGGTTGTTGCAGTCAGTAAACCATTGCCTGCCATGTATCCCCAGTCTGCTGGGCCGGAAATGCCTCTTGCAGAACCTCCTCCTGCATAAAGATTCGGCAACTGATTGCCCTCTTCATCAAGGACTCTTGCGTTTTTATCCACCACCAATCCTCCTTGAGTGTGAAAAAGTGCTCCCGTCACTTTTACCGCAAAGTAGGGGGGAGACAATTTGGGTTTCTCAGTGAAGATTCTTCCAAAATCATCCTCTTTTTTCCCATCAACCATGTCTTCAACATCCATTATGGTTTGTTTCAATCTTAAATGCTCGATGCCTGTTATTTCGCTGAGTTCTTCTACGGAATCTGAGCGAATGATGGCATTTGCTTCAATTGCATTGTGATAGTCTTCAAACTCCAACATGAGTTTATGAAGTCTTTCATCGAAAATATTCCATGCAACTTTATTCGGTTGCTTGACCACCTCAACAGCTTGTTCCGAGTAACCTTTCGATTCATCTGAAAACCTCAAGCCTTGCTCATTGATCTGATATGCGCCTTCCATGATCATCGGCCATAGAATTGGAACACCTCTGCCTGCAGCCAAACCCCCATGACCTTGATAGGAAGATATGTCAGCCATCGCGGCACCCAGTGATTTGCCCCATCTGATTGCATCACCCTTATTGCCGGGATGACCAAAAAATTCTGCCTCTTTGATTTCTGGCATATATTCTTCAACCATTTCTGAGTTACCAGCAAAACCACAGCAAGCCAATATCAATGCATCGCACCCAATCTCTTGAATCTCCCCATCTGCCATTAAAACTTTGACGCCCAAAATGCATTTATCGTCGTCACTGAAAAGATCGGTTACTAAAGCATTGGTTAAAATATCGACCTGACTTCTCTCAGCAGCGATGCACAATGAGCCCATTAACTCACTCCCAGTTCTGTTTGGAGTCCCATGCATTCTCATCACAGAGTGTCCCGGATACAAGAATGTATCAACCAAGCTCAATGGAACCTGATGATTATCCACAAGCCACTCAACGGTCTCAGCGGATTCCTCAGCAAGGTTTAATGCAATCTCTTCATTTGTTTGTCCTTTGGTTTTATTCAGGATGTCTTTCTTAAAAAGATCAGGACTGTCATCAATCTGTGCCTCTCTTTGAAATCTTGTATTGGCCCCTGGTATGAGACCCGTTGACATTGCCGTTGTGCCAAGGGGAGTGGGATCTCTCTCAATGACCAAGACATCGGCCCCGGTTTCTTTAACCGCAAGTGCTGCAGACAGACCACAACCTCCAGAGCCAACCACAATCACTGGGATCGAATATTCAAACGATTTATTTGTGTCAAAAATGATGCTCATTAAATGTATCTAGGTTTTTGAGAATGAGTAGAGTCCATTCTGATCGATTGTTTTTTTGATTTCTCCCTTACTTACGAGGAAGTTTAAATGGGACATGGTTTCTCCGACAGCCAGCACTCTTGTGTGCTCATTGATTTCACTCTTAAATAAAAGTGAAAAAAGATCCGTGACATTCTTTGGCTCTGTTATGGCTTCAAGCACTGATTCGATTTTTCTGAAATGATTTTCTATGATTGCATCAATCCGATGATGCGCGCCAACATACGGGTAACCGTGAGAAGGCAGCACCAAAGCATCATTGGGGATCACCGATTTAATCTTTTCTAAGCTTTCAATCCAAGATTCAAGAGGATTCGCATCGGGGTTGATTGGATTGACGCTGACGTTGGGAGTGATTCTTGGCAGCAAAGCATCGCCACAAATGAAGACATTGCTCTCTTGGTTATATAAGCATGCATGTTCCGGAGAATGTCCCTCTACAATGATGACTCTCCAGTCTCCATCACTCAAATTAGCCACATCGCCATCCTTGATAACAATGATGTCATCGATTTTTTGAGATGACAGCGATTTCCTCAACCCAATTCTTTCTCTAAACTGATCTTCCGATTTTTTGTCATAGCCACACTTTCTGTAATAATCCAGTGTTAAATCAATCTGCTCATCCGACATACCGCCAATGATTTTCTGAGTTTCATTGTGCTCTTTTTCCGTGAAGTGCGGGATGATATTCAGTTCACTTGATAGCCATCCTGCAAGCCCGGAATGGTCTAAATGCATGTGCGTGATTAATATTTTCTCTATTTTTTTAGGCGAAACAAATTCGTCAAAGATTTTTCTCCATATTCCTTTTGCTTCATCGGTCGACATGCCGCTGTCAATGATTGTGAATCCATCATTGCCCTCTATTAGCCATAAGTTGATATGATTCAGGGCAATTGGAAGAGGCATCCTAAGCCAATGAATCCCTCCACTGACATTGAGCAATTCACCATCTTTTGGTCGATTGCTGAAAGGGTACTCTAGTTGTTTTTCATTGTTTACTTCCATCGATATATCAATCTCCATCTTCATGATCGAAGATATTTACAAATAAGTCCACAGACTCAGGATTGGCCAGTGCCTCACGGTTTTTAATTTCGGTGCCTTCGACTGCCGCCTTGACCGTGAGTTCTGCAATTTTACCACTGATGGTTCTAGGGATATCTTTTACCGAAATGATTTCACTTGGGACATGTCTTGGGCTTGCATTCTTCTTGAGCCCGCTTTTTACATGATCAATGAGTGCTTGATCCAGCTTGAAACCTTCCCTTAGGACGACAAATAAAACCACATCACTTTCATTTTTTAATTTTATTTCGACCACAACGGCTTCTAAAATCTCATCAATTTTCTCAACTTGACGATAAATTTCAGCCGTGCCAATTCTGACCCCTCCAGAGTTCAGGGTTGCATCTGAGCGACCGAATATCACCAATCCATCGTCTTTTGTTCGGCATGCATAATCACCGTGGGCCCAGACTCCAGGAAATTTATTAAAATAAGCATCTTTATACTTCTCTTTATTTGAGTCATTGAAGAAATACAATGGCATCGATGGGAAGGCTTTGCAGCATACCAGTTCACCTTTTTCACCCTTGGCACTCTCTGTACCATCGTGTGAGAAAATTCTCACATCCATGCCCAAGCCAATGCTTTGAATTTCACCCCTTATGACCGGTAACATCGGTGTCGAAAGAGCGAAACATGAGATGATGTCTGTTCCTCCTGAAATGGATGAAATTTGCACATCTGATTTAATGGATGAATGAATAAATCTGAAATGCTCATTAAGCAAGGGCGCTCCGGTTGATAGCACTGCTTTTAAATGCTTCAACTCGTATTGATCGATTGGACTCATCTTCTCACTTGATAGACTGCTGATGTATCTTGGGCTGATGCCAAAATGAGTGATTTCTTCCTCATCCGCTATTTTCCATAAATGATCTTTATGAGGATGAAAAGGAGATCCTTCGTATAGAACGATGGTTGCTTTGCTTGCCATGGAAGTAACCAACCAGTTCCACATCATCCATCCACATGTTGTAAAAAAGAAAACTTTGTCATTGGGTTTAATATTGATGTGAAGTTGATGTTCTTTCATCAGTTGTATCAGTGTGCCACCCGCCGAGTGAACAATGCACTTGGGCTTTCCGGTCGTACCCGATGAATACATGATGAATAAGGGATGATCAAAAGGAAGTGGGGTATACCGAGGCTCAATTTTCTTATGCAGATGCTGATCAAATATTTCTGCATTCTTTACGATGGTGGTCTCCTTATTGCTGTCCCCATAATTCACTTGAAAGACTTTCTCCACGCTTTGTAACTTTTCACATATCGCTTCCATTTTTTCTTTCATGCAATGCTTTTTATTTGCGTATTGGTACTCATCAATAGTGATCAATATTTTTGGACTCACTTGGCCAAATCGATCCAAAATGGCGTCGACACCAAAATCAGGTGAGCAAGAGGTCCAAACGGCACCTATTGCAGAGCAAGCAAGCATTGCAATCACGGTTTCAGGGCCGTTTGTCATTACGGCCGCAATCACATCTCCTTTTTGAACACCAAGCTCATCCAGGGTGTGAATAAAAGATCCCACTTGACTGGAAAGCTGCGAGTAGGAAAGCTCAATTCTTCTTCCTTTTTCGTCTCTGTAGATGATTGCAGAGCCTTCATTCCGATTGGAAAGCAGGGCTTTTGCGTAATTCAGTTCGGAATCAGTGAACCACTTGCTATCAATCATATGCTCATTTTTTTGATGAACAGACTCAATGTCTCCATTTAGCCCCATGCCTGAGAACTCTGAAAAAGTCAGCCAAAAATCCGATGTTTTTTCGACCGACCACCGATGAAGATCGGAGTAGTCTTTGAGCTTGATTTGATATTTTTCTTCGACATGACTGATGAAGTCATGAACCATATATTGTTCATTGTTTGAAGGATGCCAGACTGTTTTATCAGGTTGTGTCATCAGAGGAAAAGTATCTATTAATCAATTGATAATTAAAAGCCATATAATATAATACTATTTATCAAATGATAAATAAGGGTATTACAAATTGTTAGAATTTTCATTAGAGTATTTTCCTCCAAGCGATGACACAGGATTGAGTTCACTTTTAGAACAAGCAAAGACAATGTCTGCGTTTAGTCCTCTTTATATGAGCGTCACACACAGTGCGAAAGATCTGCCTGTAAATAAGACCTTGAATACAGTTGAATCTTTGAACGGTAAAATCCCAACAAGAATCACTCCTCACTTAACATGTGCACCGTACTCAATCTCAGAAATCATGTCTTCTGCAAGAGAATATCAATCCATAGGTATTGATTCTGTCGTTGCATTAAGAGGTCATGTAAATGGCGATCAAGGTCACAGAGATCCATTTTTCAATTACTCGCCTGATTTTATTCAAGCCCTGAATGATGAGTTTCGATTCAATATTTCAATTTCAGGTTACCCAGAGGGGCATCCTGAAAAGATTGATGATTATCTTGATTTTGAATATCTAAAAAAGAAGTGTGATGCTGGCGCAAACGAAATTCTCACGCAATGGTTCTTCTCCAATGATTATTTTTATCAATATAGAGACCAATGCGATGAAAAGGGAATCACTATTCCTGTCATACCTGGAATTCTTCCTATCAGTGATATTGATAAAGTTAAACATTTTGCAAATGTTTGCGGATCAATAATTCCAACAAATATTCTGGAACGATTTGAGTCAATCAAAGGAGACCATTCAGACCAAGAATCTCTTGGCATTGAGATTGCTATCTCTCAGATTGAGGAGTTGCATAAAAATGGGATTAATAATTTCCATCTTTACACTCTCAATCGGAGTGCAATGACAGAAAGAATAATTGAAAATTTTAGAGACCGTCTCATGAATGAATCTCTAGAACAGGAAAAGAGGGCATCTTAGACATTTCATTTAATCTTTAATAATATATTTCGAGTATTAATCGGAGTTACTAAATGACAAAACCACAAACTGTAATGAATAGAGTAGGACTGACTGAATTGCCAGAAAACATGCAAGCCGGATGGCACCAATCAATGGATCTTACTGGCGATGCTACTTTCATTGAAGTATCCGGCAATAATCCAGATGTTTACAATTGGTATTTCAAAGATTTTTATAAAAAATTATTCTACTCAGGCAGGATTGAGACCACTCTAGTTGAATTGGTTCGATTAAGATTGGCTAATGTCCATGGTTGTGCATTTTGCAACAAGGGAGACACGGCACATGCGTTGAAATCTGGGATCACGCAGGCGCAAATCGATGCCTTGAATGACTACCAAAGCGGACCATTTTCTGCTCGAGAGAAATTGGCACTCGAGCTTTCAGATGAGATGGTCCTTAATAATCAATCGGGGCATATTGACAAAGATCTCTATGGACGAGCAAAAAATGAATTTACTGACGGTGAAATTTATGAACTCGGAATGATCATGGCTGTCTTGGTTGGAGTCGCTAAGTTTACGTTTGTTTTTGATTTGGTTGAGAAAGAGGATTATTGTAAATTTTAAGCATAGATTATGGATAGAAGAGATTTACTGACTGGGAGCTTTAAAGGGAATGATCTGGATTTAGGATCACCCAGTGATTCACTATATGCATACGCCAAGTTATTGGGTTCGAGCAACTCAGGAATGGTTCATTATTGCTTGGAGGGAACGATTTTTGCTCACCTGCCAACAGGAGCCATCCCATTGATTGGTTTCCAGACTGTTCTTAAGCATGTATGGAAGTCATTGGATCAAAAGACATGCAGCTATGATTCTTATGAGTCGGGGTTTTTTCATAATCTAGACTCAGTTGACCCAATCAGTCAATTTCAGAATCCAGTTACCAAAGAAAGCAATTTGCTCAGTGAAATCAGAGGAGGCCCGTATAAGAAAACAATTTCTTCCAATCAGATCAACTGGGAAAGATCGGGGGATGATGTATGGATTCAGGAACCGAATACACGAAAGGGTAATTTTGGTATTTCGGAAAGCAACAATGAAACAGAGTTCGCATTCTCGAACAGTATTTTTAGAGGAAAGCTCTCTGAACTCAACGACACCTCACACATAGCACCAGCTGTCATGACATATAATTTTGTAAGCCCTTGGTATCCTTTTTTTCAAATGGGGGATTTTGAAGGCAAGATGTATTGGCAAGCAGTTGGAACAAAAATACAATCTTGGTCGAATGTTCCCACATCTATGAAGAAATTCCTTACTAAAAAGAAAGACAATTTCTTTGAGTCTAAAAAACCATGGAAAGATAGAACCAGTACTCTTAAACATTATAGGGATTCTTTACAGGGGTAGCATCTTGAAAAATACATACAATAGAAGACAGGTTATTGGTGGAATGGGCGCATTAACAACGTTGTCCCAAA
>Ga0163108_10000822_pt1 | contig 22811 bp, 16 predicted proteins | sample Fk1155metaG_FD_109644 | JGI IMG/M metagenome (GOLD analysis project Ga0163108, IMG submission 109644) | Marine microbial communities from the Central Pacific Ocean - Fk160115 155m metaG | ecosystem: Environmental > Aquatic > Marine > Oceanic > Photic zone | place: The Central Pacific Ocean...
AAAGAAAAAATTAATGCTGATACTGCAAGGCTGTAATGCACTATCTAAATTTCGAATTAATAAATTACTCTCGACAGTACAAACCTACACACCTGAAATAATTTCAATCCAGACACGCTTTATCCATTTTGTTAATGAAAATAAAGCCTTAAACAAAAAAGAACGGGCGCAACTAGATGAACTATTAAATTACGGTCAAACTTTTGATTCTTTTGAGAAAAATAACCCATTGATAGTCATTCCGAGACTTGGAACAATTTCCCCATGGTCAAGTAAAGCAAGCGATATAATCCATAATTCTGGGTTAAATAAAATAACGCGTATTGAGAGAGGAGTAATTTATCTATTCGAAATAGCCAATGGAGAAATATTAACGAGGGATAAAATTAAGAAAATAAGCCCCATGATTCATGATCGGATGACAGAAATTATTATTGAAAATGAAAATGAAGCCGAAAAATTGTTTAAAACTACTGAACCCACTCCTCTAGAGGTAATAAATATTTTAGATAAAGGTATCGATGAACTAGAAAAGGCAAACCTAAATATGGGGCTAGCCTTATCAGAGGATGAAATAAATTTTTTATTTTCAGCTTTCAATAAATTAAAAAGAAATCCAACTGATATTGAACTAATGATGTTTGCTCAGGCCAACTCAGAACATTGTCGACACAAAATATTTAACACCGAATGGATAATTGATGATATAAAAAAAGAAAACTCCCTGTTTTCCATGATACGTCAAACATATAAAGAAAATCCTGGAAACATACTATCTGCTTATCATGACAATGCTGCAGTGATGAATGGGTTTTCTGGTCAAAGATTTTTTGTAGATCCAAAGAAACATAAATATAACTATAAAGACGAGGATATCCATATATTAATGAAGGTGGAAACGCATAATCACCCTACCGCAATTTCACCCTATTCGGGAGCCGCTACTGGTTCAGGAGGAGAAATACGAGATGAAGCAGCCACAGGGCGAGGTAGTAAACCAAAAGCAGGTTTAACTGGTTTTACAGTTTCAAATTTAAATATTCCAGGCTACAAACAACCATGGGAAAAAGATAACGGGAAACCCGACCGTATCGTTTCTGCATTAGATATAATGATTGAGGGACCGATTGGTGCTGCATCTTACAACAATGAATTTGGGCGCCCTGCTCTTTGTGGTTATTTCCGTACTTATGAACAACAACAAAAATCAAGTTCTCTTATCTATGGATACCACAAACCTATTATGCTTGCCGGTGGATATGGCATGATTCGAGAATCCCATATAGCAAAACGAAACATACCAAGCAATGTAAAACTAGTTGTGTTGGGAGGACCCGCCATGCTGATTGGTCTTGGTGGTGGAGCTGCTTCATCTATGGCTTCAGGAAAAAGTGATGCTTCGCTTGATTTTGCCTCAGTTCAACGAGATAACGCAGAAATGCAACGGCGTTGCCAAGAAGTAATTGATGGATGCTGGTCATTTGGAAATGATAATCCAATTCTTAGTATTCACGATGTTGGTGCGGGAGGTCTTTCGAATGCTTTGCCAGAGCTGGTAAGCGCGAGTAGCCGTGGAGCTAAATTAGAACTTCGCGAAATACCTAACGACGAATTAAGTATGTCTCCAATGGGGATCTGGTGTAATGAATCACAAGAACGATATGTGTTAGCAATTGCTAGTGAAAAAATTACTCAGTTTGAAAAACTTTGCAGGCGAGAACGAGCACCTTTTGCAATTTTGGGTTTTAGTACTGAAAGAAAACGTTTAATTTTAGGTGATTCTTTTTTTAATAATCGAGCAATTGACATCCCGATGTCTATATTATTAGGAGAAATACCAAAAAATACAAAGAATGTTACTAGTCAAACAAATAAAAACAAAAAAATTCAAACATCCTCCTTAGAAATTGAAAAAATAATTGATCGTATTCTAAAATTGCCAGCTGTTGCTAGTAAGAGTTTCTTAATAACTATTGGTGATCGTTCCATCTCTGGTCTAGTTGTCCGTGACCAAATGGTGGGTCCTTGGCAGGTACCTGTTTCAGATTGTGCTATTACTAGTTCGTCGTACTATGACTACATTGGCGAAGCTATGGCAATTGGTGAGCGCAGTCCTATTGCACTGATAGATGCTCCTGCCTCTTGTCGAATGGCATTATCAGAAGCTATCTTAAATATAGCCGCGGCACGAATTCTGAAAATTGAAGATATTAGTTTATCTGCAAACTGGATGGCAGCATGTGGTGAACCAGGTGAAGATGCAAAATTATATGCCGCCGTGTCTGCAATTAGTCGGTTATGTAAAGAATTAGGTATTTGTATTCCAGTTGGAAAAGACTCGCTATCAATGAGTACGATGTGGTCAGATGGTGAAGAACAAAAAAAAGTAATTGCGCCAATATCACTAAATATATCAGCGTTTTCAAGAGTTATTGACGTTAGACAATCATTAACCCCACAATTAATAAAAGATCAAGAATCAATATTATTATTTATTGATCTGGCAAATGAAAAAAAACGACTTGGTGGGTCGGCATTATGCCAAGTGTACAATGAGGCTAGTAGCGAAACTCCAGATTTAGAAAATGCAAAAATATTGACTGCATTCTTCCAATCAATACAAATCTTAAACGAATCGGGCCTAATAAATGCTTATCATGACCGCTCAGATGGCGGTCTCTTTGTGACTTTATGTGAAATGGCATTTGCAGGGCATACTGGTATAGATATTAATCTTAATTTATCAGGAGATTTAATCGAAAATTTATTTAATGAAGAGTTAGGAGTGGTGATACAGGTCAATAAGAATAATGAAAAAAGTATAAAAGAAGTATTTACGCAATCAGGATTAAATGAAGAAATAATTCATAATATAGGAACAACTAACAAAAATTATAAATTCAAACTTAAATTTAATGGTAAAGATGTGTTTAATACTGAAATAGAAAAATTACACGGGAAATGGTCAGACACAAGTTACCAATTACAGGTGCTGAGAGATAACCCTGAATGCGCTAAACAGGAATATGAAAGTATTACTAATAAAAATGATCCGGGAATTTTTGTGAACACAACTTTTAAACTAGAAGAAAATACGCTTTTAATAAATAAGGGTGTCAGACCAAAAATTGCCATACTTAGAGAACAAGGAATAAATGGACAAGTTGAAATGGCTGCGGCTTTTGATCGCGCTGGATTTGATTGTGTTGATGTTCACATGCAAGATTTGATTGAGAAGCAAATAAAACTCGATTCATTTAATGGATTAGCCGCGTGCGGTGGTTTTTCCTATGGCGATGTTCTTGGTGCGGGTGGTGGATGGGCAAAAACTATTTTATACAATGATATGCTTAGAAAAATGTTTGAAGATTTTTTTAATCGCAAGGATACGATCGGTCTCGGTGTATGTAATGGCTGTCAGATGTTGTCTCAACTTCGCGAGTTAGTACCCGGGGCATCATCATGGCCTGACTTTGCGAGAAATCATTCAGAGCAATTTGAAGCTAGGCTAGTGATGGTAGAAATAATGAATTCCCCCTCGGTATTATTTAAAGATATGGTTGGTTCCAAAATCCCGATAGTTGTCGCTCACGGTGAAGGACGTGCCTTAAAAACACTTAGTAAAGAACAATCACACCCAGTTATGCGTTTCATTGATAATATAGGTAATGCTACCGAACAATACCCACAAAACCCTAACGGATCAGAAAATGGGCTAACTGGATTCGCCAATAAAGACGGGCGCTTTACCATCATGATGCCTCATCCTGAGCGCGTCTTTTTAACTAAACAGTTTTCTTGGTTCCCGCAAGAATGGAGTAGTGAATACAGCCCCTGGATAAAAATATTTTCAAACGCGAGAAAATCGCTAAATTAGTAAAATGAATAAATCATCAAAAATATCAGATGAAGACAAAAAACTATTTCGAGATGCAGTCGGAAATACTAAACCAATTAAAGATAATAATGTTATAACTGAAAAATCTAAGCCGTCCCCATATCCAAAAAAGAATGAAGAGAACTATGTTAATTCTGATTATGAAATAAATGAAAATGAACTAAATGAAAAATTAGTTGATGGTAAAGAAGAAATTAGATTCTGTAGTGCGGGTGAAAACGATAAAAAATTTAAACGATTAAGACAGGGAAAATATAAATTTGAGAATAAATTAGATTTACATGGAATGCAGGCAAAAGAAGCAAAAAAAGAATTAGCTATGTTTCTAGAAGAATGTAAACTTCGATCCGTATCATGTGTTCTTATCATTCATGGGAAGGGTTATGGATCAAAAAACAACTCTCCTGTAATTAAAAACAAACTAAACCAGTGGTTAAGAAATCACTCCATGGTCTGGGGGTTTTGTTCGGCGCAACCTAGTGATGGAGGAACTGGAGCAGTATATGTTTACTTCAAAAAAAACTAGAAATATTTTTTTAAGCTGAGGTTAGTAAAACAACTGCGTGTGCTGCGATACCTTCACCTCGGCCAACAAATCCCATACCTTCAGTAGTTGTTGCCTTAATATTAATAAGTGAAATGTTACTACTTAAATCACTAGCAAAATTTTCTTTCATCATAGGAATATAATCAACCATCTTTGGCTCTTGCGCTAAAATCGTAATATCCAAATTACCAATAATAAATTTATTTTCTTTCATCAAATCAAAAATTTTCTTTAATAGAACGCGACTATCGATATCTTTTAATTTCATATCAGTATTAGGAAAATGTACTCCAATATCACCTAAACCCATCGCACCAAGCAACGCATCGCATACGGCATGTATAACCACATCGGCATCCGAATGGCCATCCAAACCTTTTGAATAAGAGATAGTAACGCCGCCTAAAACTAAAGGCCCGCCTTCAACAAGGCGATGAGTATCATATCCATGTCCAATTCGCATATTTATAGTGTTTTCTCGAGAAATAGTTCTAAATATTTAAGATCAGTTTTATGAGTTATTTTAATATTATTCTCATCACCTAAAATAACAATGGGTTTATGATTTGATAACTCCATTGCCATTGCTTCATCGGTTATAAAAATATTTTCATTAATTACCTTTTCAATTGCCAATAGAAGTTTTTGATATTTGAACACCTGAGGTGTCTGCGCGCGCCAAATAGTTTCCCTATTAATTGTCTCCTCGACTTCATTACTATTATTTACTCTTTTCATCGTTTCAAAACAAGGTAAAGCTAAAATTCCACCGACATCGTGTGAGCTTATATCAGTAATTAATCGATCTATTATTGATTTTTTAAGGCATGGTCTTACAGCATCGTGTACTAGTACCCAATCATCGTCATTCGCTTTATCTTGTAAAGCACGTAAACCATTATAAACAGATTCATATCGTTCATTACCACCTACAGTTGTTATTATTTTTTTATTTTTTGATATTGGTAATGTAGACCAATAATTATCGGACTCTGATATTGAGATACAAATATTTTGAATTTCCTTACGACTAATAAAATTATCTATAGTATGTTCAATAACTGTTTTTCCGCGCACGGAAACGTACTGTTTGGGGATATCGCTACCCATTCGTTTACCAATTCCAGCAGCTGGGATAACTACCCAATACTTATTACTTTTTGGCATATTATTTTAGTTTGAATTAAATTGTTGCTCAGCACTATCAATAATTTGATAAAAAGTCTCACCATCTTTAACCATCCCCATTTCACTACGAGCAATTTCCTCTATGGCTTCGTGCCCTTGCTTAAGATTAAAAACTTCTGCTGTTAATGAAAGATTACGTTCTTTTAGGCTCTCATTTTCAGATTTTACCTTTTCTATTTCTTCCCTAAGGAGACTTACTTCAATTAAACTCCCATTACCTGTCCATAAACGGTACTGCAACAAAAGTAACAACAACACCATAATAACAGTAATAAATTTCATTAATATTTCCTAAAAAAATAACACTTTAATACTCATGATAAATTATAAAATACACTACGCCCAAGGTATGTTGCATTACCCTGTAATTCGTCTTCAATTTTCATAAGACGATTATATTTTGCAACGCGATCAGAGCGTGACAAAGAGCCTGTTTTTATCTGCCCGACCGAAGTTGCTACGGCAAGATCAGAAATTGTTGTGTCTTCTGTCTCGCCTGAACGATGTGAGATAACAGCAGTGTAACCAGCTTCTTTAGCCATTTTTATTGCATTAAACGTTTCAGAAAGAGTCCCTATTTGATTCACTTTTATTAAAATTGAATTACCAACACTTTTTTTAATACCTTCACTAAGTATTGATGTGTTTGTTACAAAAAGGTCGTCGCCAACTAACTGGATATTTTTACCAAGGGCCTCTGTTAATAGTTTCCATCCACCCCAATCGTCTTCAGCCATACCGTCTTCCATTGTTATTATTGGATACTTTTCAAACCATGGCTTTAAATATTCTAAAAATTCTTGTGAATTTAATTTTAAATTTTCTGATTCAAGGGTGTAAATTCCATCCTTATAAAATTCTGAACTTGCTACATCTAAACCTAGTAAGATATCGTCGCCTGCGACATAACCAGCTTTTGTAACCGCCTCCAAAATAACTTCTATTGCCTCTTCATTAGATGACAGATTAGGTGCAAACCCGCCTTCGTCTCCGACTGTCGTTCCCAAACCACGTTTAGATAATACGGATTTGAGTGAATGAAATATTTCAGTTCCATACCTTACAGCCTCTCTCAAAGTTGGAGCGCCAACTGGTAATATCATAAATTCCTGAAGATCAACGCTATTATCAGCATGTACACCACCATTAATAATATTCATCATGGGGACGGGCATTTGTAATTTTTCTTCATCAGCTAAATATTTATAAAGAGGAAGATTATTTTCATTTGCAGCCGCATGTGCGGTTGCCATAGAAACAGCCAGAATTGAATTTGCGCCTAGATTTTCTTTATTTGAAGAACCATCTAGATCAATCATTACCTGATCAATATTCGTTTGTTCCGAAACTTCTTTTCCATATAAAGTAGGAGCAATTGATTCTTGAATATTTTTTACTGCACAAAGAACACCCTTACCTAGAAATCTTGAATCATCTTTATCGCGTAATTCAATTGCTTCACGTATACCGGTTGAGGCGCCTGATGGAACCATTGCACTTCCCATAGCACCACTATCAGTATAAACCTCTGCCTCAACCGTTGGATTTCCTCTTGAATCAAGAATTTCTCGAGCAAGAATTTTACTAATGGCCGACACTCAAAACTCCCCCCGCACAAAATAAATCAATTACTTTTTGTTGTTTGATCAATTTCTTTTAATATACTCAATAATGTTTTCATTTCTTTTAAAGGCCATGAATTTGGCCCATCACTTAATGCCTTTTCTGGGTTTGGGTGTGTTTCCATAAATAAGCCTGAGATACCAACGGCAATTGCAGCACGTGCAAGTGCTGGGACGAATTCACGCTGCCCTCCTGAAACTTTTCCCCCACCGCCGGGCATTTGTACGGAATGAGTTGCATCAAATACAACAGGTGCACCGGTTTCTTTCATAACAATAAGTGATCGCATATCTGAAATAAGATAGTTATAACCAAAAGAAGCTCCTCGTTCACAGACCATAATTTTATCATTACCTACGGCACGAGCTTTTTCTACAACATGCACCATATCCCACGGAGCTAGAAACTGCCCTTTTTTTATATTTACAGGTAACCCTGTATTGGCAACAGCCTCTATAAAATTAGTTTGCCGACACAAAAAGGCTGGGGTTTGAAGAACATCAACAACATCAGAAACTTCATTTAATGGTGTATCTTCATGAACATCAGTTATAACAGGAACACCCACTTTTTCTTTTACATCAGATAGTATTTTTAGGCCCTTTTCAATTCCTGGCCCTCTATAGCTATCGTGTGAACTACGATTTGCTTTATCAAATGAAGATTTATATATAAACGGAATTTGTAACTCAGAAGTTAGTTCTTTTAATTGTCCGGCCACATCGATTGATAATTCTTCGCTTTCAATAACGCATGGTCCTGCAATTAGGAAAAATGGATGTTCCGGGCCAACTTTAAAATTACACAGCAACATTTTTATGGATCCGAAAACGAGATTCTTTATATTTTGAAGCTGCTTCAATAAAACTCGTAAATAATGGGTGGCCATCTCTAGGTGTAGAAGTAAATTCCGGATGAAATTGACACCCAACAAACCAAGGATGTTTTGGAATTTCAATAATCTCAACTAATTCATCATCAATTGAAAAACCGGCAATACCCATTCCCACTGACTCTAATTTATCTTTATATTTGTTATTAAATTCATAACGATGGCGATGTCTCTCAACAATACTATCTTTCTTATACAGGCCTTTTACTAAACTTCCTTCAATAAGTTTGCATTCTTGCCCACCTAAACGCATTGTACCCCCCAGGGCAGAACCCTGATTACGTTTTTCTTTCTTACCTTTAGCGTCCTGCCATTCCGTGATTAACGCAATTACAGGATGCTCTGTATCTTTGTTAAACTCAGTACTATCTGCATTAATAAACCCAGCAAGGTCTCTAGCTATTTCAATTACCGCAACTTGCATACCGAGACATATACCTAAATATGGAACGTCATTTTCTCTAGCATACTTCACCGCATTTATCTTTCCTTCGATTCCTCGGTTTCCAAAACCTCCTGGCACTAGAATTGCATCCATACTTTGTAAACACTCAGTTCCATTTTTCTCAATCTCTTCCGAATCAATATAAGTGATATTTATTTTCGTCCTATTTTTTATTCCCGCATGTATCAATGCCTCGGAAAGTGATTTGTATGAGTCGGCTAAACCAATATATTTTCCAACCATTGCTATATTGACTCCTTTCTCAGGATTATTAATTGCATCAACAACATTGTTCCATTCAGTTAAATCAGCTTTTGGTAAATCAAGACCAAATTTTCTAATCACGATCTCATCAAGATTTTGTTCATGTAATACTTTTGGAATTTTATAAATACTATCAACATCAATTGCTGAAATAATCGCAGACTCTTCGACATTGGTGAATAATGCCATTTTCTTTTTTTCATTTTCTGGAATAACTTGATCAGTGCGACAAATAAGACAATCCGGTTGTATACCTATGGACCTTAACTCTTTAACCGAATGTTGTGTTGGCTTTGTTTTTATTTCACCGACAGCCGAAATATAAGGAACAAGTGTTAAGTGAATAAATAATGTGTTTTCAACACCTAATTCGATTCTTAATTGCCGAATTGCTTCAAGAAAAGGTTGTGATTCAATATCACCCACTGTACCTCCGATTTCAACCATTGCAATATCTGAGCTGCCAGCACCTTCTTTAATGCATTCTTTTATTTCATCCGTAATATGTGGAATTACCTGAACTGTAGCTCCTAAATAATCTCCGCGTCTTTCTTTTTGAATAACATTTTGATAAATACGCCCTGTCGTAAAATTATTTTTTTTACGCATTGTTGTTCGAACAAAGCGTTCATAGTGTCCAAGATCTAAATCTGTTTCAGTTCCGTCTTCTGTTACATAAACCTCGCCATGTTGAAATGGGCTCATTGTTCCTGGATCAACATTAATATAAGGATCAAGCTTTAGGAGTGTTACTTCTAATCCTCTTGCTTCAAGAATTGCACCAAGAGACGCTGATGTTATCCCTTTTCCAAGTGAAGAAACAACACCACCAGTAATAAATATATAACGCGTCACGGACTCGCACCATTTAATTGAGAAATTTTAGAGGGTAACAGCTCACTCGACTCTGGGGAGTCGAGTTTTTGGGTAAAAAGTATCCTAAATAGTTTCATATTCAGGGATATCAATACTATCAGAATTACCTACGCTGTACCATCCTAGAAGCACCTTAGATTCTCCAAAAAAACATTACTTTTTTCCTTCATTCGGTCGAAAGTTATTAGTGAATCTGATGGCAAAACGTTAAAATAGAGTCATTTTTTCACCACTTAAAATAGAAAAATAATCGGTGAAGGGGATATTCAATATTTTTATTATTTGGATAACTTTTTGTATTTTCTTATATTTTTAGGAGAGGCAGAATGTCTGATATAGAAATTGCTCAAAAAGCAAAAATGAAACGTATTGTTGATTTAGCAAAAGAACAATACGGAATTGAGAGTGAGCATTTAGAACCGTACGGTCACTATAAGGCTAAAATATCTCTCAATTACATCGAAAGCTTAAAAAATAAACCTAATGGAAAATTAATCCTAACAACAGCGATTAGCCCAACACCTGCCGGTGAAGGCAAAACAACTACAACAGTAGGTCTTGGTGATGCGATGAATCGTATCGGAAAGAAAACAATGATCTGCCTGCGTGAGCCCTCACTCGGACCGTGCTTCGGGGTTAAAGGTGGTGCAGCGGGAGGTGGATATGCACAAGTTGTACCAATGGAAGACATCAATCTTCACTTCACAGGTGATTTCCATGCAATAACATCAGCACACAACCTTCTATCTGCTATGGTTGATAATCATATTAATCATGGCAATGCTCTTAACATTGACCCGCGTTTAGTGGCATGGAAGCGTGTACTTGATATGAATGACCGTGCATTACGAAAAATAATTAATTCACTTGGTGGTGTAGCAAATGGTTACCCAAGAGAAGATGGTTTTGATATAACAGTTGCATCAGAGGTAATGGCAATTTTCTGCCTTGCAACTTCATTGGATAATTTAAAAGAACGTTTAGGTAATATTGTTATTGGTTATACAAAAGGTGAACGGAAGCCAGTTCATGCGCGTGAACTTAATGCAAATGGAGCAATGGCTGCGCTTTTAAAAGATGCTATCAAACCAAATTTTGTTCAAACATTGGAAAATAATTTAGCAATCGTGCATGGTGGTCCTTTTGCAAACATAGCACACGGTTGTAACAGTGTTTCAGCAACCCAAGCAGGATTAAAATTGGCAGACTATGTTATTACTGAAGCGGGTTTCGGTGCTGATTTAGGTGCAGAAAAGTTTTTTGATATCAAATGCAGAAAAGCTGGACTTGAGCCAAGCGCCGTTGTTCTTGTCGCTACTATTCGTGCGCTCAAATATCATGGCGGTGTGGATAAAGATCAGCTTAATAGTGAGAACTTAGAAGCAGTTGAAAAAGGCATGGTTAATCTCGAGAGACATTTTAACAATATGCAAAATAACTTTGGCCTTCCCTGCATCATTTGTATCAATCATTTTGTAAATGATGCTGATGCCGAAGTTGAATTACTTAAGTCAAAAGCGGAATCCATGGGTGCTAAGGTTGTAATATCAAAGCACTGGGCAGATGGAGGAGCAGGAGCTGAAGATTTAGCAAAAGCTGTAGTGGAAATTGTTGATGGTCACTCAGGGAAACATAAGTATGTCTATGAAGATGATGCTTCTTTATGGGAAAAAATTGAAGCTATTGCTACAAAAATCTATGGAGCAAGTGGGATCACAGCGCCACAAAACGTGCGTGCGCAAATAGATAAATTAAATGAAGACTATGGAAGTTATCCAGTTTGTATTGCGAAAACCCAAATGTCTTTTTCTGCTGATCCAACTGTTCGAGGAGCACCAAGTGGTCACACTGTTGCAATCACTGAGGCTCGGCTTGCAAGTGGGGCAGGATTTATCGTTGTTATTGCTGGGAATATGATGACAATGCCTGGCTTACCTAAGATACCGGCTGCTGAAAAAATCGATGTTGATAGTAATGGTAAAATCATTGGTCTTTTTTAACAGAAATAAAAAACCACAAAAAAGGATGCTATGCATCCTTTTTTTATGTTCTGATAAAATTACCTCTTGCCATTGAAAGATATAAGCCAGGAATACACAGTATTGCTGAAATGCTAAAAACGATGCGAATTGCATTTTCTAATGCGTCATAGTTTTCTTGATTAATATCAACATTACCAATAATTAATGCGAAAATTAATGTTACTAGCACCATACTACTCATCTGACCAACGATACGCATTGTTGCCATAGCCCCGGTTGCGCTCCCATAGAATTTTTTTTCAACTGATCCCATGATTGCATTTACATTCGGCGGTGAAAATAGACTAAATCCGAAACCCGTTATAATAAGAGAAAGGATCAAGTAGTTAAGTGCTGAATCAATTTTTAAATTAGAAAGCATGATTAAACCACAACATGTAATCGCCATACCAACTGTTGATAAATATTTCGGTTCAAATTTATCTGATAATCTACCAGCTATAGGCGAAAAAATTGCCATTGTTATTGGTTGACATATAACTACTAGTCCTGCCGCTGTAGCAGAAAAACCCTTTAAGTACTGTAAATAAAGATTTACTTGGACAACATTCGCGAATGTTGCAGTATAAATTATTAAAGATGCTAAACACGAAAACGTGAAAACACGATTGGTAAAAAACAATGTGGTATCAAAAATTGGATGTTTATGTTTGCGCTCAAACAAAAAGAAAAATATAAATCCAAAAAGTGAGAAAAAAATTAAAATGAAACTTAGAGCTGACGGTAAATAAGAAACCCCAAAGCAAAGAACTAAAATTGATGACATATAAAGAATTGCGCCAAATAAATCAAAACTTCCTCTCTCATCAGAAAGCCATTCATCTTTTACGTATAGAATCCCAATAGTTAAAGCCATTATCGCAAGTGGTAGATGCACTACGAAGCTAGCACGCCAACCATATAAATCAACTACATATCCGCCCATAAGTGGTCCTATAGTTAAACCTAAATATATGGCAGAGACTGTCAATCCAATCGCATAACCACGTTTCGCTGGAGGAAAAATAGAAGAAATAATTGCTAGCTGAGTCGCATATAACATAGCAGCACTAACACCTTGCAGAAAACGAGTCACTATTAATGCAATCCCACTATCTACTGATGCTGCTATCAACGATGTTACTATGACACTAGTTGTTCCAATTAAAAATATTTTTTTTCTACCTACCATATCAGCAATACGTCCAAAAATTAATACGAACATCGCGCTTGCCATAAGATAAGCCATCGGAATCCAGCACAGTAATACTGCGTTTACTGATAAATCATTAGCAATAAAAGGAATTGCGACATTAACAGAAGATAACATCACAGGAGTCGCAAACGCATTCAACAAAATCATTATTAACGTGATACGTTGCATTGGATTTTCTAAAATTGAAGCTCTCATGTTTATAAGAGTATTTTATGATAGTGTTCAATTTAACTAAACAAAAAAATAAAAAGTGGTATTAATTATGAGCCAATTTGAGGAATTCTGGTCGTTTGCGGTTGGTTTACTCTGGGGATTACCGCTGGTTACCTTTATTCTTATTACTGGCATCTATTTTTCTTATATATCCGGATTAAGACCGTTGACTGGTTTTTTTCATGCATTCTCCATTCTCTTTGGTAAGTATGATGACAAAAGTTCGCCCGGTGAGGTATCTCATTTTCAGGCATTGACGGTTGCACTTTCGGGAACAATTGGAATGGGGAATATTGCTGGTGTGGCAATTGCAATTAATATGGGTGGTGCCGGCGCGATATTCTGGATGTGGGTTGCTGGTCTATTTGGCATGATGATTAAATTTTTTACATGCACACTCTCTTGCTTATACCGAAAACTTGATGAAGAAGGTATAGAACAAGGCGGTCCAATGTATTTTATAGAACGTGGTCTTGGAAAACATTTTAAACCACTTGCAATACTTTTTGCTCTAGGGGGGTTAATTGGTTGCATCCCTATTTTTCAAGTCAATCAACTTGCATCATTTATACATAGTGAATTTACAATTTCACCATTAAACACTGGTGTCATCTGCCTTCTAATTATCGGGATTGTGATATTAGGAGATGTAAAACGAGTGGGTTCAGTGACAGCTAAAATTGTTCCCTTCATGTTTATCATTTATGTAGTAAGCAGTTTTATCGTGATCGCTATCAATTTTGAACAGGTCCCACAAGTCTTAACAGATATTATAAATTCGGCATTTGGAATGAACGCTATCGGTGGAGGCGCAACAGGTTTTGTGTTTAAAGAAATTCTTGTCACCGGGATTAAACGTGCTATCTTTTCGAATGAAGCTGGTGTTGGCACCGAAGCAATGGCTCATGGCGCTGCGAAAACTAAAGAGCCGGTACGAGAAGGTCTAGTAGCGATGCTCGGGCCATTTATTGATACACATATTGTCTGCACGTGTACAGCCCTGGTTATATTAACATCAGGAATCTACACTTCAGAAAGTGGTATTGTGATGACTGCCATGTCTTTTAATCAAGCACTCCCTAATATCGGTAACATCATTGTCTATTTAGTGTTTTCATTATTTGCAATTTCAACAATGATTACCTATTCCTATTATAGTCTTAAATGTGCGCGTTATTTGTTTGGTAAAAAGATAGGAGACAAATATATTTTTATTTACTTAGTGATAATACCATTAAGTACAATATGGACTCAGACAACAATCATTAACATTATTGATGTTATGTTTGCTTTAATGATTTTTCCAACTTTACTATCAACAATACTATTGGCAAAAAAAGTAATCAACGAAATGAACATTTACTTCGATAAAATTAAATCATTTTGATAATAACTAGTATGTATTCGAAATTAATCAATTACACGAATATATTCACCTTTGGCCTCACGACTAGTGCCAACTAATAAGCGATATACCCCCTCCTTATCCTGTTCCACAAAACCAACGGCTTCAATTCTTTCTCCTTTTCTTGCTTGACCAGTATATGTTCCAGTATAAGAAATGACTTCTTTAATGTTGTCATGTTTTATTGAATATCTTGCTGGGAAATCATAAGCATAACTATCATCCATTACAGTTGATAAAATTTTATCTTTACCAATTTTTTTATAAGGTCCACTTTCTTTATGTTTCTCATCTTTATTTGGAATAGCGCTAATATCAACCTTACTATTTCCGGATATGAATTTATTAAATTTTCTTATTTCATGGGAATAAAAATCATTAAAACTCAATGAACAATCACGACGCTCATACGCATCTTTCCACATTACCTGATTTAATGGGTTAAGCTCTCCTATAGCTAATGAGTTTTTTATATGTTTTCGTATTTTCAGAAATACTTCACGGCCATAAATTATAACATCAATATCTGAGCACTCATTATATGTGCCTAACATTATCGACCCAGTAATTCCTATGTTACCCGTTTTACATCCTATGCTTTGTAAATATTTTATCGCATCTATAGCATCCCTTTTTTTATCATCTGGTATTTTTGTATTTAATAATTTTTTAACTGTCTCTTCTGGGTAATATATTTTTTTTATCATATCGATTGGAATGCCATGCAATTTGACATCAATGTAGGAGCTATTGAATTGAAATTCAGGATAAGATTCCCTAATAATTTTTTCTGCTTTTTTGGTAGTCAGTTTATGCATACCTGCATTATCTTTTATGTAACGAAGAAAAGTTAATACGTGATTATCTTCTTGATATCCACATACCACAGCGAAAAATAATTTATTATCAATAGCAATAAAATCTTTTGGTCTGATTCGCATCGTACAGAATAATTTATCCTGTCCATCCTAATCCTGATGAAATACAGTTTATCGATAATAATAAGGGTATTAAATCATCAAAGTTATCATCACTCTCATTACGCTGACGAAACTCTTTAATTAATTTAATTTGCTCTAAGCCTGCTTGATGTAGCACTGGTGACCGACGGTTTAACTTTCGACTAAACTTTTTGAAGCGCTGACATAGTTTTTCTTCGTCAGTAATGTTTAAAATTACTTCTTTTGTTAAGTTATACTCATCGGAAATCATATTAAAAATTATTTCTCTCTCAGTTTTGTTTTCGACAAGACTTGAATATGCTTCACAAATATCAAAATCAATAAGCGCTAAAGTTTTTTCAGTCTCATCAATAATCAAACGAAATAAACGTGAATCGGCGAACATCTTTTTAATTAATTTTTCCCCTTCACCTTCATGCTTATCCATAAATTCCTTTATGGCCGTACCTACACCATACCATCCGGGTACAAGATGTCTGTTTTGTGTCCACGCAAACACCCATGGGATAGCCCTCAAGTCCTTTAATGACTTTTCTCCAGTTCTTCTTGCAGGTCTTGAGCCAATATTCATCTTTGCAAGCTCTTCAACCGGACTAGCAGCGCTGTAATAACCAACCAACCCCCTAGATTCAGCCAGTTCTCGATACTTTTTAAATGCTAAACTCGATAATGATTCCATAGCATTATCGAAGTCCGGTTTTGGCCTTAACTGGTCTTCATTCAAAGATCTTAGAGTATGCTGAAATACGCTTGCCGCAAGTAATTCCATTTGATATTGCGCAGTGCCTTCGTTCGCATACTTGGATGAGACCACTTCGCCTTGTTCAGTGATACGCATTTGGCCATGTATAGAACCAGCAGGCTGGGCTGCAATAGCAATACCAGTCGGTGCTCCACCCCGACTGACTGACCCCCCGCGGCCATGAAAAAAAGAAATGGGAATACCTGCTTCATCGCCAATTTTAGTTAGGCTTACTTGCGCTTTATTTAATTCCCAATTAGCAGTTAAATAACCGCCATCTTTATTTGAATCAGAATAACCAATCATGACTTCTTGAATACCCGTTTTTTTCTCAACTGTTCTTTTAATAATTGGAATTGCTAGTAACTCACTCATAATACCTGGAGCCCCCTTCAAATCCTCGATCGTTTCAAATAATGGAACAATAGGAAGACGACAAAATTCTCCGTCATTATCTTCAGAAAAAATACCCGAAATTTTCGCCAATAAATAAACACTCAATATATCGTTAACCGACTTCGTCATACTTAAAATGAAGTGTCCAAACGCTTCGCTATCAAGTACATCCATCATTTGTGCAACCATCTGGAAAAGACCTAGTGTTGATGAGGATAATTCATCGAGATTTGAAAATGTTGGCAACGTATCTAATGGTTTATCAAGTTCTTCTAACAGCCATTTCTTCCGTTCTTTGCTATTTGGTAGTGGTAGTTCCACTTCATTTTTCATTGCAGTAAAAATAGCAGATAAGGTATGATTTATTACATCTGAATTTTCTCGTAGGTCAAGACGTACAGTACAAAATCGGAAAGACTCCGCTTCCTGTAATAACGGATTCACTAATAAATTAGACAATTGCTTACAATCTGAATCAAATAAACCTTCCGAAAGTTGCCTAAGATCGAAAATAAAATCATCTGCGTTAAGATAACGTATGGCGCTATAGTGCCCCTCTTCTTCGTTTTCTAATGTGCCACGTAATTTAATTAACACACAACTTAAAAATTGACGAAAAATTTCTCCCGGATTTCTTGTAGAAATCGATTCAAGTTCATCGATATCCTTAAGCATACCTTTAAGGTATTTTTCGAATTTTTTTGATAATTTTATGCTTTCTCGAGAAACACTCAGTTTTTCAATTAAATTTTTTACGGATTCAATATAATAATCTAAGATTATTTGACGATTCTTCAATAAACTATCTTTAGTAATGTCATTGGTAACAAAAGGATTGCCATCACGATCTCCACCAATCCAAGAACCAAACCTAAAAAATGGAGGTATTGTAAAATTCTTATTAGGGTAACTAAGATTTAAAGCCCATTTTAGTCTTTCATGCGTTTCTGAAACACGTTTAAATAATGATTGTTCAAAAAAATGTAGTCCCCAGATGATTTCCTGTTCAACAGTAGGTTTTTCTAATCTTAATTCGCCCGTTAACCAAAGGAGATCGATTTCATCGCGCAACGAAGATATAAGTTTTTCTCTTTCACGTTGTGTCCAACGTGATGCTTCAACTCTGTAAAGTAAAATATAAATACGGCGGTGAATTTCAAGCACTGTAACTCTTTTTGCTTCCGTTGGGTGTGCAGTTATTGTTGGGCAAATATCGGCATTATCTAACAAATTCTGAATTTCATCAGTGCTGATATTTAATTCGGAGGCTTGTTTAAAAACACTAGCAAATGTGCCAGGAACGTTTGGTAATCCATATTCTTTTTCTGCTAAACGACGACGTCGCATTGCCGTGTTTTCTTCGGCAACATTTAATAGTTGGAACCATATACCCCATGCCTGAAGAGTATCGACAAGCATCACAGTATCATCTGGGGATAGAGTTAATTCTCCTTTAAAATAAGGAAGGATGTCGCTATTGCGATGTTCGATTACTTTAGTTAGTTGTTCAGTTAAGAGTCCTACAACTTCTTTCGCATACGTTGCTGAAATTGTATCTAGGGAATTCTCATTAAAACCGGCATCAGCCGATGTCATAAACAACCTTTAATAATTATGATTTTAAGCGACGCGATCACCAGGTTCTTTTCCATTAAAAAATGCTTCAACATTCTCTAACGAACGCAATCCCATAGCAACCCGTGTTTCGGTTGTCGCGCTACCTAAGTGCGGTATCAACACAACATTCTGCATATTCAATAATTCTTCAGTAACAACTGGCTCTTTCGCATATACATCTAATCCAGCACCGGCAATAACTTTATCTTTTAATGCCTGAACTAATGCAGTTTCATCAACAACATCACCACGAGCTGTATTGATTAAAAATGCCGATTTTTTCATTAGTGCAAAACGTTCTTTATTCATCAAATTTATATTATCGCCACCACCCGGACAATGTAATGTTACGTAGTCTGAGTCTTTAAGAACATCTTCTAGGGTATCAAACTTTTTTGCACTAAATTTCTTAACAATTTCATCTGAAGGAGGATATGGATCATAAAAACTTACCTCCATACCAAAACCAAAATGAGCCTTTTGAGCAACAGCCTGAGCTATTCGACCAAAACCGATAAAACCAAGTTTTTTTCCCGTAACCTTGGTTGATAACATGTGCGTTGGGCACCAACCCGTCCATGCTTTACTTCGAACAAGACGCTCTCCTTCCCCGATGCGACGGGAAACAGATAAAAGAAGTACCATAGCTATATCAGCAGTACAATCTGTCAAAACATCAGGAGTATTAGTTACGACAACACCAACTTCTTTTGCAGCATCTGTATCAATATTATTATACCCGACACCGAAATTCGCCACGATCTTGCATTTACGATTTTCTACATTAAAAATTTCAGAATCAATTTGAAAATCTGAAACAGTTGGGCATAATGCATCAGCATCACACATTGCTCGCTTAAGTTCTTCAACGGTCATTTTGTGATCGTCTTCATTTATTACAACATCAAAAAGTTCTTTTGCTCTTGCTTCTGCCCCTTCAGGCCACTTGCGAGTAAGAATAACTCTGGGTTTGCTCACGTCAATCCCTACTAACTAGCTTTATCTAAAGCATCTTTAACAACAGGAGCGAATGACGAAGGGTTGGGGACAACATTTACGCCGCACTCTTGTAGTATCTCTACTTTTTCGGCAGCACTTTCACCAACCGCAGAAATAATCGCGCCAGCATGGCCCATACGACGTCCCTTCGGTGCTGTTAAACCTGCAATGTAACCTATGACTGGTTTTGACATATTTTCTTTTGCCCACGTTGCGGCTTCAACTTCTTGTGGTCCGCCTATCTCGCCGATAATTACAACAGCTTTTGTTTCAATATCTTTTTCAAAAATTTCTAAATGATCTTTAAATGAACTACCATTAATTGGATCACCGCCAATGCCGATACTTGTTGAAATACCAATACCTGCCTCTTTCATTTGAGAAGCGGCTTCATAACCCAAAGTTCCTGAACGACCAATGACGCCCACATTTCCTGGCACATATATGTGCCCTGGCATAATTCCCATCATACTTTTTCCTGGGCTAATTGTGCCTGCGCAATTAGGGCCAGTTAATACCATCTTTTCTTCGGCTTTGTAACGGCGCATGTAGCGTTTAACACGAATCATATCTTGAGAAGGAATACCGTCAGTGATTGCTACACAAAACTTAATGCCCGCATCAGCCGCTTCCATAATACTGTCTGCAGCAAATGGTGGTGGAACAAAAATAATACTAGCTTCTGCGCCTGTAGCAGCAACAGCCTCTTTCATTGTATTAAACACTGGTCTGTCCAAATGTTTCATTCCGCCTTTACCTGGCGTTACTCCTCCGACGATATTAGTTCCATACTTAATCATATCAGCTGAGTGAAAGGAACCAATCTGGCCAGTAAATCCCTGCACTAAAACTTTAGTAGTCTCTTTTAGATGAATTGCCATTCTCTTCCCCTTATTTGCCAGTCTCTTTCCACGCGGCTACAGCTTTATCAGCCCCTTCTTTAAGTGTTTCAGCCATAATAAGCGGCAAGCCACTATTCTCTAGCATCTTACGACCCTGTTCTACATTGGTTCCCGATAACCTAACAACAACAGGAATTTTGAGATCGATTTTTTCAACCGCTTGAATAATGCCTTCAGCAACCCAATCGCAACGATTAATACCGGCAAAGATATTTATCAAGATACATTTAACATTGTCATCAGAAAGTACAAGATTAAATGCTTTACTTACGCGTTCCGGAGAAGCTCCACCGCCAATATCAAGAAAATTAGCAGGCTCTCCTCCTGCATGCATAATCATATCCATCGTTGCCATAGCTAAACCTGCACCATTAATTATACAGCCGATATTTCCGTCTAAACCCACGTAACTTAATCCACGATCAGCGGCATTCATCTCACGTATATCTTCCTGTGATTTATCACGCAACTCGGAAATATTACTATGACGAAAAAGCGCATTTTCATCGAAGCCCATCTTCGCATCAACTGCAAGCAAATTTCCTTCTTTAGTAACCACTAAAGGATTTATCTCGACCATATTTGCATCTAGATCACGCATCGCACGATAACAACCGAGAATAGTTGTTACTGCCTGATTAACTTGTGTTTTATCCAGACCTAATGCAAAAACAATTTCACGCGCCTGAAATGGTTGCATTCCAACAGCTGCTTCTACTGCAACTTTTATAATTGAATCTGGTTTTTCAACAGCAAGCTGTTCAATTTCCATGCCGCCTTCAGCGGAAACAACAACGGTAACACTTTCTTTTGAGCGATCAAGAACGAAAGCCATATAAATTTCTCGTTCAATATTACATCCGGCTTCAATGTATAAACGATGACAAACTTTACCTTGTGGTCCCGTTTGGTGAGTTACTAATTTTTTTCCAAGCAACTCTTCGGCAGCTTTTGCTACTTCATCTTCAGATTTACAAACCTTAATACCTCCAGCTTTGCCGCGTGCGCCTGAATGAATTTGTGCTTTAACTACCCAAAGATTGCCGCCAATCTCAGTTGCACGATAAGCTGCCTGTTCCGGGCTATAGGCTAATCCACCGGCTGCTATTGGAACTCCATACTCAGAAAGTATTTCTTTTGATTGATATTCATGGATATCCACTAGTTACATACTCCTTTATTTAATTAATAACTATAGTTGAATAGATTAACTTGACTTCGCAGCAATTTGATCAGCTTGCGCAATAACATTACGAGCCATGCGCTCTGATGCTATGTCAATCATTTTGCCATCAAGCTGTGCTGCACCTTTTCCCGCTTTAGCCGCTTCTTCAAGCGCTTCCAACACACGACGTGCTCGAGTAACTTCTGCTTCAGGTGGAGACATTACTTCGTTTGCTAATGGTATTTGTTTTGGATGAATTGCCCATTTACCTTCATAACCAAGCGCAGCAACACGTTTTGCTGCTGCTATAAATGCCGCATCATCACTAAAGTCACCAAAAGGACCATCTATTGCTCGCAATCCGAAAGCGCGACATGCAGTCAACATACTCACTTGTGCTGCATGCCACTGATCATTTAACGCACCATCACAAATATAATCAGGGTTTAAACCACCAATAACCGTGGTCCGGGAACGCATACTAGCCGCGTAATCTGCAACGCCAAAGTGCAATGCCTCCAATCGTGGGCTTGACTGTGCAATAGCCATAACGTTTGCGCCACCTAAAGCAGTCTCAATTAAACATTCAAGGCCAATTCTTTTCTTCAACCCTACCGCTGTTTCGATCTGAGTAACAAGCATATCAACAGCGTAAACATCTGCATCAGTGCCTACCTTAGGAATTAAAATTGTATCTAAGTTATTCCCTGCTTGTTCCAAAATATCAACAACATCTCTATACATATAATGTGTATCTAATCCATTAATTCGAACGGATACAGCTTTATTATTCCAATCGATTGTATTTAATCCTTCGATAATATTTTTTCGAGCTTGTTCTTTATCGTCAGGGACAACAGCATCCTCACAATCAAGAAAAACAAAATCAGCATCGGACTTCGCTGCTTTTTCAAACATTTCTGGACTCGAACCAGGTACAGCCAGCTCGCTTCTTTGTAAACGTGCTCGTGCTTGTTCATATTGTCTAAAACTCATTTATTCATCCTCAAAAAAACAATCAAAAATTAACAAACAATGTAAATCTAATATTTTTGATTTCTCTTTAATCTTAAAAATTAAGCAGATAGCTAAAGACTTATTATGCCATTTTCCATAAATAAACTTCTAAAACACTCTGCATAGAATTTTATTAATTAAAAATGACAGATATATATACTGTCATTTTTTATTAATTATTTTATTTTAGGTTTGGCTGTTGAACGTAAATATTCTTGTGCAGCCGCGACTCCGGAACCCAATTCAATTGGATACTTCAAATCTTTCATTGCCATTTCTGCACCAGTTATTGGCGTTAGAATCATCAGCTCATTCATATCACCTAAATGGCCGATACGGAAAGCCTGACCAGCAATTTTTGCAAGACTAATTGATAAAGCTAAATTGTAATAATTGTAAGCATGGCGAACAACTTCATTGCCA
>Ga0163108_10000827_pt1 | contig 22750 bp, 15 predicted proteins | sample Fk1155metaG_FD_109644 | JGI IMG/M metagenome (GOLD analysis project Ga0163108, IMG submission 109644) | Marine microbial communities from the Central Pacific Ocean - Fk160115 155m metaG | ecosystem: Environmental > Aquatic > Marine > Oceanic > Photic zone | place: The Central Pacific Ocean...
AGAGTCAACGCTCCACGCTCGTCGCGGTGAAGGCGTTTCATGACCCGGCCGATTGGCTTGATGATCCGCATGTTCTTCCCTTGTTTGCCCGTCACAGTCCCTGATGCGGTGATCCTAAACGAAAGGCCAGGCCACCAGGGTGCAGATAATATCGTAAACCACGGTGATCGCGTGGCGGCTCATCGGAATCATCAATGCCGCCAGCGAGACAATAACCCCCAGGACCAGCACGTAATCCAGCGTCGCCGCTCCGCGGCGACGTGACGAATCGTTGTCAGAACCGGGTGGACGCTTTCGGAGCATCTGCATCGTCGGTTGCTCCTGCTGTCCAGGGTTCCAGTCTTGAAGTCACCCACCGGCGGCGGGCCGTCTCCATCGTATCGCTTTTTTGGAAATTGATCCAGAATCACTGGTATGCGATCCAGCCCCAGTCCTCCATCAAACGGAATAACCAGGGGTGCTGGAAGGGGTTTTCCAGCGGCAGAAATACCGAGACCGACGAGACGGCCAGCAGGAACCAGGCCCCGAGCAAGATGCCCCGTCCCCGGTCGGCCCAGGCGTCGAGTGTGGGGGCCGACGAAACCAGCCAGAGCGGGACCAGCCAGAGTGTCCAACGCAGGGCGCAGCTGACACCGCCGTAGTTGTAGTTGGCCGTTCGCGACAGGTAGAAACCCAGCACGACCAGCGTCAGCACCACGCTCGATCTCCAGAGTCCAGCCAGCGGGGAACCGGATTGGCGGACGCGGCCGGTTGTGCCAAGCAACCAGACCAGCCAGATCGGCGACAATGAAAACACGCCGTGGTGGCCGACCAGGCAGTGCATCAGGTAGACCGGCATCGAGTCCCCGCCGCGGTCAATCCCTTTGGGGTTTTTCCAGTAACTCTCGACCCCATCGACAGTCCACAGATATTTCTCGGTGCCGTAATACGCGTAAAACGGTTTCCACCCCCCCGTGGCCAGGAGATTGGTTCCCAGGAACGCGGCCAGCGGAATCAGCGCCAGGGGCAGGAAGACCGTCAGGGTACGACGCGGGTTGCTCTGCAACAGCAGGATTGTGGCCACGACGGCAAACGCTGCGGCCGGCAGTTCGTTGGCCGCTGCCCAACTGACGAAGAAACCGGCCACGGCAAAGTGCCGCCTGCGATGATCTCCGTCGATCGTGATTCTCAGGATCGACGACAGTGAAAAAATCACGGCCGTGGCGGCGACGGTGTGGTTGTTCAACGCCACCAGGAACGGCAGCAGCAGGGTGCCGACTGCGGCGGTGGTCAACAGCAGGATCCGCGTCGAGCGGTGGCGGGCATAGCGATCCAGCATCCGCGAAAGCACCACCAGGGCGATGGTCCACGGCAGCCAGTTGACCAGCATCAGGATGACGTGCGAGACCGCCTCGGTCTGCTCGACCAGGTTCCAGCCCGTCGTGGTCTTGACTGCCGCGTAGAGTCCGGCGACCAGCGTGGGATACAGCGGTGGCTTGGTCGAGTAGAAATGGCCCTCGTGGTAGACCTTGTCGATCGTGCCGAAACGCCGTCGCCGTTTTCCCGAGGGCTTGTGGAGTACCTTGCGGGCATCGATCTCGTCGATCCGGTAGCTGCCGTGTTCGACCAGTGACCAGACGGTGCACCATCGCGAGCGGTCGTTGGCACTCAGCAGTGATTCGGCACGCAGGATGGCGATGGCGGCCAGTGCCGAACCAAGCCCGACCAGGCTCCAGCGAAGCAAGGGTGACAACGGGGGATCGATGGCGCGGGTCGTCGAATCCACCGTTGCGTGGGCCTGGATGGTCTCGGACATCTCGGACATCTCGGACACCAGGAAGGACAGGCCGCGGGTTTCAGACCAGCTCGCGGAGATGAATGTGATGCTGTCCGAGTTGGCCGCCGTAATTGCCGGCCCCGACCAATTCGACACCGTCAGATGCGACCGCGGCCTCCAGTCCCACTCGCATGGCCTCGGTGACCGATTCCAGCGTCAGGCCGTCGATGACGATCTCGTAGACGGTTTCGACCGAATCGGGCAGAACCGATTCGGTCCGGGCACGAAGTGTCGGGCACCAGGCATCATTGGTGCTGGCCTTGAGCGCCTTGTAGCGCGAGCCGACCTTGCTGCCGCTGCGAACCAGCCCACCGGGGAAGGGCAGGATGCAGTCGGGCACCAGTCGCATCGCGACGGCGGCAGTAACGGCGGCTTCCAGCGCCGCCTCGGCACTCGTGCCGCAGATCAGCAGGTTGCCGCCGGCCACGCCCTTGGCGGTGCCGAAGTGTTCCTCGCAGAGAAATTCCCCGTCCATCACCGGCACTCGCCAGAGGCGGCGATCACCGAGTTTCTTGGAGCCCTGGAAACCATCGCCGAAGAACCGCAACTGGCCCCCGATGTTGATTCGGTTGTCGGGGTCATCGGTGGCCAGGCCGTTGTAACAGGCCGTGGTCGGGCAGGTCAGGATGCACTGGCCCACGCGATCGACGACCGCCGCGGAAAGCGCATCACGGCTGAAGGCAAACAGCAGCAGCGAAACGCCCGGTCGCCCGTCGGGCGTGTCTTCGGGAGCGAGTTCCCGTTCGATTGCCGCCTCGGCACTGCAGGCGATCACGCTGGTGGCGAAACCGGTTGCCTGTTCGCCGGCTATTGTGGCCCATTCCGGCGTGACCGCGGTCACGATCAGCCGGGTGCCGACCATCGTGAAAGCCTCGGCAAACGTGTCGGCCACCGCCACGTTGCCGTGAAGGAAGGTCGCCAACTCGGTATCGGTTCCGTCCACGTCCGCGTCGTCCTGCGTGTGTTGGGCTGTCTCGAGAATCCGCGGGAGGCTGGCCTCCCCTCGAACTCGAGGCGAGGTTGCCCGCCGAGGCTCCCATGATGAACGATCCCCACGGGTTTGTCACCGGTGGCCTTCTCGGCAATCGGTCGCCCGGGACCGTTTTCGCTAGGCGATGATCTCGTGGATCGGCTTGCCGAAATCGATTTCCAGCCGCTTGTGGCCGGGAACCTCCAACGCGTGGGGATCCAGCCCCAGTTGGTGAAGCACCGTGGCGTGGACATCGGTGACGTAGTGCCGATGCTCGGCCGCGTGAAATCCCAGCTCGTCGGTTGCACCATGGACGGTGCCGCCCTTGATGCCTCCGCCGGCCATCCAGATCGAGAACCCGTACGGATGGTGATCGCGACCGTCGGAATTCTCGGCCCCGGGCGTCCGGCCGAACTCGGTTCCCCAGACGACCAGGGTTTCGTCGAGCAGGCCCCGTTGCCTGAGATCCTTCAGCAAGCCGGCGATCGGCTGGTCGGTCTGGCCGATCCTGGTGGAGTGGTTCGAGATCAGCTTGCTGTGAGCGTCCCAGCCCCCGTCGTACAACTGCACGAACCGCACGCCTTTCTCGACGAACCGTCGGGCCAGCAGGCACTGCTGGCCGAATCGCCGGGTCGGATCGCGGTCGAGCCCGTAGAGTGAGCGCGTGGCGGCGGTTTCGCCGTCGAGGTTCATGACGTCGGGGACGGCCATCTGCATGCGGTAGGCCAGTTCGTAGGACTTGACCCGCGCCCGCATTGCCGCGTCGCCGGGGTACTCGATGGCGGCCAGGCCGTTGAGTTCCCTGAGCAGTTCCATCTGGTCGGCGCGTTCTTCCTGGTAGACCGAGGCACCCGGGGTACCAAACGGCAGCGGGTTCTTCGGATCGATCCGCATCTGCACGCCGGCATGCTGGGGACCGAGATAATCGGCTCCGTGGGCCCCGACGCCACCACAGCAATCACGGGGCGGGGTGCCCAGGACCAGGAACTGCGGGAGATTTTCGTTGAGCGAACCGAGGCCGTAGTGGACCCAGGAGCCAATCGACGGAAAGAAACCGTCGAAGATGTGGCGACCGGTGTGGAACTGCAGCTGCGCGGCGTGGTCGTTGTCGGTGGTCCACATCGAGCGGACGACGGCGATTTCGTCGATACAGCTCGAGAGGTGAGGCCACCAGTCACTGACCTCGATTCCACTTTCACCCCGTTTACGGTATCCGACCTGCAACGGGTAGATCCTGTTCATCAGCTTCCGCGGTGTTCCAGCGAAGTCCCGCACGTTCTTGCGGTAGAAGGGGGACTCGAGGATCCGCTGGTTGTACGGCGATTCGGCGATCGTCAGCCCCTGGTACTTGTTGACCGCCGGCTTGGGATCGAACGACTCGAGGTGGCTGGTTCCTCCGATCATGAACAACCAGATCACGCTCTTGGCCCTGGGTGCGACCCGCGCCAGGCCACTGGGCAGGCTCCAGGTGTTCGAATCCGCTGCCCTGACCGGGCTGTCGCCGGCCAGCATCGCGCCCAGTGCCAGCCCGGTAAATCCCATGCCGGTATCGGCAAGAAACGTGCGACGGTGAACCCGCCCACAGGGCGGCATTGGTGTCGAAGTGGGGTGGAGTGACATGGGGAGATTCCCGCGTGTGGGATCAGCGGATCGTTACGAAGTCGTTGTGACTGAAGAGGACGTGGACAAGATTCTCGCGGGCCCGGATGGCCGGATCGGCGGAAGCGGCGACCGGGGCCGTGGATCCGGCCGGGAATTTTCTGAGCGTTTTCGGATCGTCCAGCAGGCGGGCCTGACGCGCGAGGAATGCCCGGCAAGCGGCCAGTTCTCGGGAATCGGGCCGGCGTCCCAGCACGGTTTCGAAAGCCGAGGTGATGAAACTGGTCGTGTGGGTCGCTTGCGAGTCACCAACCGGCGGCCCGAGTCGGTCGACGGTGTCGGTGATGAGCCGGCGAGCCAGGTGTCGCGAGCGATCCAGCGCCAGCGGGCTGTTGGTGAGTGCCAGGGCCTGCTGCGGGATGATGCTCTCTCGGCGGCGATAACACTCGTTGGGATTGGCCAGGTTGAATAACTCCAGTAACGGCATCTTGTTGTCAGGGGTTGTCCGGAAATAAAGGCTGCGGCGACGCGAGGCCTGGCCCTGGGATTCTGGCAGGTCCGGGCCGCCGAAAGCCGGATCGAGCGCATCGGAAGCGGCCAGCAGACTGTCTCGAACCACCTCGGCCTCCATGCGGTGAGAATTCATCCGCCACAGCAACGAGTTGTCCGGATCGATCTTTCGGTTGTCGCCAGTGGCCGGAGCCAGTCTCGAGGAGAGCCGGTACGTTGCCGAGTTGACGACCAGGCGATGGATGTGCTTCATGTCCCAGCCACTCTCGATCAACTCGACCGACAGCCAGTCCATCAGGTCGGGGAACGTCCGTGGCTGGCTGCGGATGCCGAAGTCGGAGACCGTGTTGACGAAGCTGGCACCGGTGTGTCGCATCCAGATCTGGTTGATGGCCACCCGCGCGGTTCGTGGATTGTCGCGGTGGGTCAGCCAGCGGGCCAGGGCCGTGCGGCGGCCGGTGCTCCTGGTGGGATAGGCCGCCTTGAATCGCGTGTAGTTGCCGTCGGCGGCGTCCCGGGCTGCGGTGGCCTTTTCCAGGGCAGCCGTTGCCGCGGTGACGGCTGCCGGGTGTTGCGGCTTGGGCTTGTTGCCGGCGGTGGCCAATCCGAGACTGGCCTTGGCGAGAGCCACTTTGGCCTGGGCCACTGCGATCTGCCGTTCGAGCTTGCTGGCGGCCATGGCCAGGCGAGGGATGTCGGCCGCGGTGTCGGAATCGGCCAGCCGTGCCCGCTCGGCTGCCAGCCGCGCCCGCAGCGAATCCAGGCTGGCCCGGGCCAGGTTCCGTTCGGCCTGTTTGACGGGCAACTCACGGCGAGCAACCACCAGCGTCTGTTCGAGTCCCTTGATGGTGGGGCGAATGGCATGAATGGTCAGTTCGTCGAAGGCCGCGTTGCCGTTGTGAACCCAGAGGGCAAACTTGCCGGGCTGTCGCTGGATCGGCAACGTGTATTCCAGGGCCGTGCGGCCGTCGACAACGACCGTCAATGAACGGTCCACGACGGTGACCTCCAGCACGGCGTCCTTGCCGATCTTCAACTCCGGGGCTCGCTGGATTCCCGCCTTCGGGTACACCTCGCGGCCCCCGGTACGGTGGAAGGCCTGGACGCTGGGCGTGTTGCCGTTGGGGTTGATCGCCGTGTAAACATCCTGTGACTGTTTGGCGTTGACGTAGTCGAAGCTCAAACCGATTGATCGCGGGTTGCCGGGAGCCAGCGTGCGGTACTTGAGCCGGGCGCGGAAGTTGTGAGGGTGATTCGATGTCGAGACGAGCGTGGCAAAGGGCCGGACGGTCGACTCGGTCAACACGTCGTCGGCGGCTGTCCAGGTCCCGGAGACAATCGTCCAGGCCTTCTTGTCGAGGGTCTTGAACGAATCCGACAGGACAAGCTTGGCGCCGCTGGTGTTGGTGGCGGGATCCTTGCGGGCCCGGTCGAGTTCGGAAGTGGTCTTGAGGATCCTCGCCTGCAGATCGGTCATCGCCTTGTCGGCGACGGCGACCTTGTCGGTTTCGACTTTTGTCAGCCGGGCCGCTTCGGCCGGGCGGAGGGCGGGGATGTAGGCGACCGCGGGAAGTTCGATCGGCGTGATCGGCGTGGCCTTGAAGGACCGGTCGCCCAGTGCGGAGGGGACACCCGGAGCGAGCTTGCGACTGGTGTCGGGGTTGCGATCATCACCCCGGATAAACAGGAAGGTCGCTGCCTCGGGTTTTTCGTCGAAGACGCGAGAGAGTCCATCGGAGAGGACCTTGGACTTGCCGTTGTCGACCTCACGGCTGACATCGGCCGAGAGGACCTCGGTGCGGAACCCGTGCGGCTCGAAGAAAGCCCGGAACCGGTAGTAGTCTTCCTGGCTGACCGGGTCGAACTTGTGGTCGTGGCAACGGGCACAGCGAAAGGTCAGCGCCAGGAGCCCCTTGCTGGTTTTTTCGACGGTTTCAAACAGCCAGGCGTTGCGGTCGAACTTGTACCAGTTGCGGCCCAGGAAGCCCGTGGCCCGCAACGTGGCGTCGTCGGCGGGCGCCAGTTCGTCACCGGCGAGCATCTCGTGCAGCATCCGGTCGTATCCCTTGCCCTGGTTGAGCGATTCGATGATCCAGTCGCGCCACCGCCAGATGTGCCGCTGGCTGTAGCGAATCTCGTTGCTCGGGCGGCGGCCGTACCAGTCGCTGTAACGCCAGACATCCATCCAGTGCCGTCCCCAGCGCTGGCCATGCAACGGGCTTTCCAGGAGTCGGTTGATCACCCGCTGGTAGGCCCCCGGCGCATTGTCGGCAAGAAACTCCCGGATCTGCTCGCGGGTTGGCGGGATGCCGACCAGGTCGAGCGTGACCCGCCGCAGCAGCGTGGCGCGATCGGCTTCGGGACGTACGGCCAGTCCGGCGGCCTCGTGGCGGAACGCCACGAAGCCATCGACGGGATTGCGGATCCACTCGCGGTTTTTCACGTTCGGGACGCGTGGTCGTTGCAGCGGCGTGAATGACCAGTGTTGGCGGGGATCGATCGGCGGCGTCTCGAATTTCGGCGCCGGAGCACCCTGGGTGATCCATGCCTTGAGCGTGGCCAGTTCGCCTGCCGAGAGCGGCTTGCCCTCCGGCGGCATCCGCTCGGGCAGATCATCCGTCAATCTCAGCCAGAGTCGACTCTTTTCGGGCTGGCCGGCGACCAGGATCTTGCCGTCGTCGCTTCCCCGGCGAACCAGTTGTGACGCATCCAGTCTCAGGCCCGCTTCCTGCTTCAACGCGCTGTGGCAGGCCCAGCATCTCTGGCGGAAAATCGTCTTGACCTGTCTGGCGTAGTCGATTCCCCGCTTGTCGTCGGCCCGCGCCGGGGGGGCTGTTGCGGTCGTCACCACCAGCGACGCCAGCAGGCCGGCCAACAGGATCGGTCGCGACATCGGGAAACCTCGAATCGGCCGGGCGGGGCGTTGATCGCGGAGGGCGGGGACGGATCAGCCGGGTGGTGTGCCAACCCCTGTTGTATCGCGGCGTGGCGTGGACGGTCAATTGCCGTCGGGGCTACACTGAAACGCCGTCGCCACTGCGATCCGTGCTGCGGCGGCTTTCCCCGGTCACTCCCTTCAAGAAGATGCCCGTCCGATGAATTACCTGTTACCGACCTTGCTGGGACTGGTTGCGTGTCTGCCGGTGATCTCTGTGGCGGCCGAACCGGAGTTTCCCACGGAACTGGTTTCCTTCGAACCGGTCAAGCACAACCCGTTGTTTGTCGCCTCCGGCGAGGGACACTGGGACGTGAAGATTCGGGAACGCGGATTCATCCTCCGGGAGGGGCCGCGTTGGCACCTGTGGTTTACCGGCTACGACGGGACACGGCCGGGGCTGAAAATGCTCGGCTATGCCACCAGCGGCGACGGCATTCACTGGAAGCGAATGGGGAGCAAGCCGGTTTACCGGGACCACTGGGTCGAGGACATGATGGTGGTCAAGCAGGGGCAGGTGTACTTCATGTTCGCCGAGGGCCGCAACGACGTCTCGCACCTGCTGGTCTCGATTGACGGAGTTCACTGGACACGTCGCGGTCCGCTGGATGTCCGTCTGGTCAACGGCCGCAGGATTCCCGAGGGACCCTACGGCACGCCGACGGCCTACTACGAAAGCGGCACCTGGCATCTCTTCTACGAACGCCGGGACCTGGGCATCTGGCTGGCAACCTCCCGGGACATGCTCACCTGGACCAACGTATCCGACGACCCCGTCCTGCGACCGGGGCCCTCGCTCTACGATCGCGACCTGGTGGCGCTCAACCAGATCATCAAGTACAAGGGGCGTTACTACGCCTACTACCACGGGGCTCCGCGGGGCGTGGAGACGCCGTCGTTGTGGTCGTCGGGTGTGGCCGTCTCCAGGGACCTGCGGAACTGGAAGAAGTACCCGGGCAATCCCCTGAGGCCTCGCAAGGAAAACAAGTCCAGCGGGATTCTCGTCCACGACGGCTCGCAGTTTCGCTTCTACACGATGCACGGGGCCGTGCACCTGCACCTGCCGCGGAAACCCTAGCCGATGGATCCCGACAGAGAGCCCGTCGGCGAGACCGGTTCGCAGCCGTCCGATTTCGCAGCGGGAACCTCACGACGATCCTTGTGGGGTCCGGTGGCGGTGGGGATCCTGATCGGCCTGGTCTATCCGGCGAGTTACGGGCCGGTGATGGCCCAGGTCGGCCTGGGGCGGCTGGTGTCGTTGTGGCCGATTCTGGATGTCCTGTACGCGCCGATCGAGTGGTTTGCCGGATCGTCGCACCTGGGTGCCGACGTCGTCGACTGGTACCTGGGCTTGTGGGGCGCCTAGCCCGCCGGTGCCGGTTCACTTCCCGGTCACGAACCGTGCGTTGGCAGTCGTTGTCTCGGCCAGTTCCAGGTGCAGTGGCGTGCTGCGGCTCGCGGGGTCGATGGCCAGGGTCAGGCGATGGCGGCCGACGGGAAGTTCGCGTTGGGTGACCGACTCGAGTGTCAGCGGTTGGTCACCGAGCCAGGCCGAGAGTCCGGCCGTTTCTCCCACGGCGATGGCCACTCGACCGGCCGTGATCACCTCGATCTCGCAGCGGATAAAGCTGAGCCGGCGTTTGCCGAGGACCAAAACCGGCAGATCACCCAGGGGAACCGTCCCGGCGACGGTCGCGTAGCGAGCTTCCCAGCGAAATGCCGGATCGGCGGTCGCCACCTGGCCGTCGCGGGTTCGCCGGAGTCGGAAGCGGGCCTGGGGCGTGTCGGACAGGGTCTGCCATCGCCGGGCCACCCGCCGTCGGCTGACGGCGTAGGGACCGGGCTTGCCGAGGACCGAGAGAAAACGGGCCAGGTCGACCAGCTCGGCCCGCGTCAGGATCTCGGTCAGCCCGGCCGGCATCAGCGACGCGCCGACGGCCTGTTCCTCGATCGATTTCAGCGGCACGCTGATCTCGCGGTCCCGGGCGTCACGCAGCACCAGTTCGGTGTCGCTTTGCCGGAGCTTGATCCCGGTGATGACCTTGCCGGCCCTGGTGACGACAACCAGCGAATGGTAGTTCTCCTTGACCTTGCCGTTGGGGTTGAGCAGAGAATCGGCGATGTAATCGACCGGGGCGCTTGCCCCGAGGCTGACCAGGTCAGGCCCCACGCGCCCTCCGGCTCCGCCGATCGCGTGGCAGGCCAGGCAACCCAGCGTCTTGCGGCGGTAAACCACCTCGCCTCGCTTCGCATCGCCGCGGGTGTTGATCTCGGCGACCAGTTGTTTCATCTGTTGGGGCGAGAGTTTCAGGGGGCCGGTCGTGAGCCCTCCGGCGGTGCGTACCGCTGCGACCAGTGCGGGCAGCTTGCGGCCCGAGGCGTCGATCGTGCGCAGAATGATCTTGGCGTGGTCCCTGGCGAGCCGTTTGCCGTTGAGGGTCTTGGTCAGCCGTGCCGGCCCGGCCTTGCGGGCGAGGAAGGCCCGGGTGAGTTCGGAGGGATCACCTTGCGGCAGCTTGCCAAGCACCGACGGCAGCAGGCCGGCGGCAGCGGCCGGATCGAGTCCGACCAGGGCGGCCAGGGCCTGCAGCCGGATGGACGGAGTCGATTCGGTGGCGAGCCTGGCCAGTTGCCGACGACTGGTGTCACCGCCGAGGTTGGCCAGGCCGGTCAGCGCGGTGGCCCGCAAGGCCGTCGACGTCTTCGAGTCGGTGACAAGCTTGACCATGTCCGGTCGGAGCGGTTCGAGTTTCCAGAGCCCGGCGCAGCGGACCGCCCCTTGTTGCACGTCGACGGTGGTGGATGTGAACAGCTTTCCGACCGAGGCCAGGTCGCCTGCGGGCCTGACGCGACGGGTTAGGGCGGTACGGGCCAGGGCATCCAGCAGGTTGGCCGCCTGGGGCGGTCGAGTCGAGTTGGCCAGTGCCAGGTCCAGGGCGATTCTCAGTTGCGCGGGTCCCCCGAGATCAGCCAGCAGGGCCACGGCCCGGTTGCGGTCGGCCTCGGCCAACGCACCGCGGCCGAGGATTTCCAGCACGGCCGGAACCACCGCCGGGTCCTTGGCGCTGGAAAGAACGAACAGCAGGGCCGAATCGTCCTGGAGAAACCTGAGTTGACCGCTTCGCAGCTGTGGCAGCCAGGTGTCGCGGCGTTCCCAGGCGGTCAACCACAGTGCGTAGTCGAGCGTGGCGTCGCGGTCGAGCGACAACGCGGCCAGGGCGTTCGAGAGCGTACCGGGCCGTTGCAGGCGGGCCAACGTGCGGACGGCTTCGAGCCGGACCCGGGGATGTGGGTCACGAACCCGGGCAACCAGCGAGTCCTCGGCCAGGCCGGGCCAATCGCCGGCGACGCGGCACGCGGCGGCCCGAACCCCGGGGTGGCGAGCCGAGAGCAGTCGCTCGAGCAGATCCGGGGCGGGAGTGTCCAGCGCCAGGAAGGTCCACAGGGCCTCCAGTGACGACGATTCGGATTCGGCGCCAGACGGGTCCAGCGTCGCCAGCCAGGTTCGCAATGTCTCGACGATGGCTCCGCGTTGATCGAGTGGTCGTTCCTGCAACGTGCGACGGGCCTGTCGCCGGACCCAGGTCTCGGGGGCCGAGAGCGATTCGACCAGTTCTTGGAGCGTCGACTCCCGGGGGCGTCGTCGTTTGACCAGCCCCCGTCCCTTGGCCGTGACACGCCAGATGCGACCGTGGACGTGGTCGCGACGCGGGTCGCGGAAATCCACTTCACCGTGTTGGATGATCGGGTTGTACCAGTCGGCGATGTAGATCGCCCCGTCGGGTCCCATCTTGATATCGATGGGGCGGAAGGCAACATGCTTGGTACGGATCAGGTCGGGCATCAACCGCGCCTGGAAACTCGAACCGCTCTCGGTCACCTTGAACCGGCAGACCCGGTTCCCGCGGAAGTCGTTGGTCAGCAGGTCGCCTCGCCAGTCCTGCGGCAGGTGGCGTCCGCTGAGAATCTCGAGCCCACAGTACTTGGGGCTGCCGGGATTGAGACCGTGGAGGATTCGCGGCACTCCCCGGGCGGTGCGATAGGCGGCCCCGGGCACCAGGTGATTGATTCCCTCGCCGCCGGCCCCGTCGGTCACGAACGACTGGCCGAAGCGGTCGTGGTGATGGCCCCAGCTGTTGACCCATCCCCGCGCCAGGACCTCCAGTCGCATTGTCTCGGGCTGGAATCGCCAGATGCCCCCGGCGTTGAGCCGTCGGACTCCCCAGGGAGTCTCGATGTGGCTGTGAATGTAGATCGACTGGTTGAGGTACAGGCGACCGTCCGGGCCCCAGCGGAGCGTGTGCAGGATGTGGTGAGTGTCCTCGGTTCCGAAACCGGAAAGAACCACGCGGGCATCGTCGGCTCGTCCGTCGCCATTGGTGTCGGCCAGGTGCAGCAACTCGGTGCTGTTGGCCACGTAACAACCCCCGTCACCAGGTGCGATGCCGGTGGGAATCAGCAGGCCCTCGGCAAAAACCGTCGTTTTCTCGGCCCGGCCATCCCCGTCAATGTCCTCGACAACCAGTACCCGGTCGTTGGCCTTCTGGCCCGGCTTGATCTGGGGATAGGTCTCGGAACTGGCGATCCAGAGCCGTCCCTGGGGATCGAAGTTCATCTGGATCGGCTTGGCAATTTTCGGGTCCGAGGCGTACAGATTGACCTCGAACCCGGGCGCGACCTGGAACGACTTCCGCTCGATCTCGGGATCCGGCGGCGGGATCTTCTTGAGGTTGCGTTGGGCCAGGGCCGGGGACGCCAGCATCACGATGATGACCAGTGCGTGGCAGGGCATGAATTTCATCTTGTTTTCCCCCGCACGATTTCAAATCGTCGGATCACCGCCTGTTTCAGCCGGTCGATCTCGGCTTCGGCCGCGGCGACCAGTTTCTCGAACTCCGCAACTTCCCGGGCGTTGTTGCCCTGCTCGTGTTTGCGGAATCCGAAGAGGTAGGTTGTGTTCTGGGGCCGCCAGCGATGGAAGTACAGCCGGTTCTTGGCGACGATGGCCCGGCGAAGAGACTCGTGGCTTGACGGGGCCTGCGACAGATCCGGCAGCAGGCCCGTGGCCAGTTCCCCGGCCTTGTGCTTCCCGTAACTGCGACCGTCGATGCGAACGTCGTAGCGGCCGCGGGGAAGGCCATCGACGCGGACCAGGACCGAGGCCGAGGGGTGACGAATCGCGAACTGCAGTCGCCCCGGCTCGTAGCGAACCGGCCCGCTGACCAGCGATCCGCTGATCGCTGTCTGTTTCAACGGGTCGATGCGGATTTCTGCAGCGGGCGTCGTCGGGGTACCGCAGAGTTGGCTGATGGTTGCCGAGGCGATCAGGCTGTAGCCTGCCTGGTTGATGGCCCGTCCGTCCTCGGTGAACAACAGGCGAAATCGCTGCTCCCGGTCGTCCCATTGCCGGGCGAATGGTTTGGAGAGATCGACAAGGACGTGGCCCTGGGTTCCGGCGAAAGCGGCGAGCGCCGTGTTGTAGATCTCGATCTGCCGGTTCCTGGCCAGCGGTGGCGGCAGGCGAGAGGGCCGCTGCGACGCGACCCGTTGACGGTTGTCTGTCTTGCTGTGAGAGCGGGGCGTGGTTTTCAGGCGGCGGAGGCCGGGTCGCTGCTGGGGAGGAATCGAGAGCAGTATGACCCGGACCTTCGGGGCACTGCGGCTCACCAGGTCGCTGATCAGTCGTCGGTACTGTTCCAGGAATCGGGGCAAACCCTTCGCACCGGCAAATGACTCGTTGCTGCCGTAACCGAGCACGAGCACGGTTGGCTTGAGCCGTTTGACGTGTGCCAGCATCCGCTGGTAGCCCTTTGCCGGTGGATCGAACAACCCGCGGGATTCGGCCCAGACGGTGTCTCCGCTCCAGCCAAGGTTTCGGAAGGTCAGCCTGCGGTCGGCGAAGCGGGACACTAAAGCCGTTTCGAGCTGACCATACCGTTGGGAACGTTCGATCAGCGTGTTTCCGATAAGAACCACGCGGTCGTCGTCGTGGAATGGCAGCGCCGCGGCCGACACTTCGCTGGTCGGGAACACGAGCGCGGACAGGGCCAGGGCAGCAGGGATTCTGAGGTGCATGTCGGCCATCGTATCGGCCAGATCATCTGATTGACAGCGCCGCAGAAGCCGGGCTATAGTGGGCCGAGACGGGAACATATGCCGATACTCTGATTGTTCCGCCGTGCACGGTGTGGCATACAGGAGGCGAGGTTCGATGCTGGGAATTACCGGACGTTTTGGTCAAGACACGTGTGACGGCTTTTCTCGCCGTGACCTTCTTCGGGTGGGTGGTTCTGCGGCGTTGGGCCTGAGCCTGCCCGAGATGCTGCGATTGCAGCAGGCGACCGCGGCCGAGGATGCTCGCTACGGCGGGCCCGGCTTCGGCAAGGCCAAGCAGGTGATCATGCTTTACCTGCAGGGTGGCCCCAGTCACCTGGACCTCTGGGATCCCAAGCTCGACGTACCCGACAACGTCAAGAGTGTCTTCAAGCCGATCAACACCAAGTTGCCCGGTGTGCAGTTCACCGAGAACATGCCGAAGTTGGCCCAGGTCAACGACAAGTTCACGATGATCCGTTCGATGAGCTACACGCCGATCGGGCTGTTCAACCACACCGCGGCCATCTACATGATGCTGACCGGTTACACGGCCGACAAGGTTTCGCCGTCGGGCCAGTTGGAACCGCCCAGCCCGAAGGACTTTCCCAACTTCGGCTGCCACATCACCAAGATGAAGCCGCTGACGATTCCGATGTTGCCGTACGTGATGATGCCGAGACCCCTGCAGGAAAGCTCGATCATCGGCAAGGCGGGGACCGCCGGGTTCCTTGGACGGGCCCACGACCCGTACTACCTCTACCCGACCGGCAACGACATGGACATGAAGAAGATGGACCGGATCAACGTCGATGATCTGAAGCTTCGCAAGGAGGTTCCCCTGGCGCGGCTGAAGCGTCGCGCGTCGTTGCGTGACAAGATCAATGCCGGCCTGGGCGATCTCGACGCTGCGGTCCAGAAGTACGCACTCAACGAGTACTACGGCAAGGCCCTGGACCTGGTTCTCTCGGGTCGTGCCCGGGATGCCTTCAACCTGGGGGCCGAGAAGAAAGAAACCCGTGAACGCTACGGCAACAACACGTTCGGCCAGAGTTGCCTGCTGGCACGCCGACTGGTCGAGGCCGGGACGCGGGTTGTCGAGGTCAACTGGCCCAAGGTTGCCAATTCCGACAACCACTCGTGGGACGTTCACGTGGGACTGACCAAGCGGATGAAGTCGCAGAACAGCCCGATGCTCGATGCAGGACTCTCGACGCTGATCGCTGACCTTGATGAACGGGGTCTGCTCAAGGAGACGCTCGTGATCGCCGTTGGTGAGTTCGGCCGCAGCCCCAAGCGTGGCGTGTCCACGTCGGGCAACACCAACTCCAACGATGGTCGTGACCACTGGCCCTACTGCTACACGGCCGTCATGGCCGGTGCCGGAGTCAAGCGGGGCAACGTTCACGGAAAGAGTGACAAGACGGCATCGGCCCCGGTCGAGAACCCGGTGCACCCGCGGGAGCTGTTGGCGACGATCTATCACAGCGTGGGGATCAATCCCCACTCGCTGATCTACAATCACCTGAACCAGCCGCGGGACCTGGTCAAGGCAGACGCCCTGACCGACATCCTGTCGTAGACGCTGTGCGTCGCCGCCGGTTACGCCAGGGGGCGGTCGTCGTGATTACTCGACGATCACCGGCACCAGTTGCCGCGTCGTATAGGACACCTGTCGCTCGACGTAGCGAGGGATCATCTTCGTGCAGGTGACCTCGATTTGCTTCGCGACCTGCTTGGCCACCCGGCGATTGACCGTGTAGGCCTCGCGGCGAGAAACCTTCACCGGGACCTGCCGGGTCTTGGTCTCACTGACGACCTTCCGCGTTGTCACCGGCACCTTGCGGGTCACCGTCTTGGTCTTGTACCGCAGCGTCTTGACGGGCACCTTGCGGACCTTGTCTTCAACCACCCAGCGGCAGGTTTCGACCGGCACGGTTTCGACCAGTACATCGGGAACCATCCGCTTGACGGTGACCGGAACCTCTTTTTTCTCGAGCTTGGTCACGTACCGTGTGCAGGTCACTTCGCGGGTGACCAGGTTGGGACACCATTCCCGACGGTTGGAACGGATGCCGGGACCGGGGGTCCAGCGAAAGCCCAGCGCGCCGCAGGGCTTGGGGCCGAGACCGGGCAGCAGCGGCCCACGATGATAGACCTGTCGCCACACCCAGTGGCCCTGGTCCTCGGTGACCGTCCGTGTTTCGGTGACTGGTGTCCTGGTCGTGTAACACACCGTCCGTGTGATTTCCTCGGTCACCGGCTTCAGGACCCGGCGACGGATCTCGCGTTGCGTGGTCTCCTTGACCAACCGTCGTTCCTGGTACCGGCATTCCCGCTCGCTGGTCTCCCAGACCGGCTGACGAATCGTTTCGGTGATTTCGCGTTCGGTCGTTTCATCGACGGTCCGGTAAACCTGGTAGGTCTGTTCCTGCATCTCCGTTTTGCACACGGTGCGATACAGGGTCATCGGCTCATCGACATAGACGGTTTCGTAGACGGTCCGGGGCACGGTGACCTGGGCACGTTCGTAGATCGTGTCGATGACGGTCTTGTAGCAGGTGACCGGCTGCAGCATGTAGGCCGTCGAAGGGCTGCCGGGCGTCGCACAGTGGCGAACCGGTTTCGAACAGGCCCTGGGCCTGGCAACCTTGGGATCGTAGGGCTTGGGCTTGGACCCGGTGGCTTTCCAGGTGGGGGTCGGGGCGGTCTTGTCGTCTGCTCGGAGGTGGCCGGGACTGGTCTGCGCGACGATGACCAGGCAGCAAAGTAAGAGCAGGGTGGGGATGCGGTGCGTCATGGTCGGATTCTCCGTGAAGCGGGCGGTTCCGGAACGAGCAGCCGGCGACCGCATTGGCTACCCCCATCATCCTGCCTGTTTGCTACCAAACGCAAGATGCTTGTAGGTGTCAGGATCCGAAGAACCCGTGTTTGGCGCGGAAAAGGACCGATTGTAGGGGTTTTCGGACCGGTCGAATGGCCTGCCACCACCGACGTGTTGGCGGCGCAGACGAACGCCGGGTGATCTGCCAGAATCGGCCAGACGGTTCCCGGATCACCTCCTGGCAGGGGATTTCCTTCGCATGTCCGGCGTGTCCCCGATGACCGAGTTGCTGGAGACTCTCTCGCCGCATTTCGGTGAGCGGCTGTCGGTCTCCGACGCCGATCGTGACGAGCATGCCGCCGACGTGTCACACCACGATCCGGCGCGACCCCAGGTGGTGTGTTGGCCCGAGACGACCGACGAGGTGGTGCGGGTGGTCAACGCCTGCCGGGACCTGGTGGTGCCGCTGGTTCCCTACGGTGCCGGTACGGCCGTGGAAGGCGGTGTCGTGGCGACGGCTGGGGGGCTTTGCCTGGACACCTCGCGAATGAATCGCATCCTGGCCATTCATCCCCGGGACATGGACGCCACGGTCCAGGCCGGAGTGACTCGCGAGCAACTCAATGCCCGCCTGGAGGAGCAGGATACGGGGACCTTTTTTGCGGTCGATCCCGGCGCCGACGCCACCCTGGGTGGGATGGCCGCCACGTCGGCCTCGGGCAGCAACTCGGTTCGCTTCGGCACGATGCGAGACAACGTGCTGGCCGTCGAGGCCGTGATGGCCGATGGGTCGGTGATCCGCACATCCGGCCGAGCCCGCAAGAGCGTGGCCGGCTACGACCTGACGGCGTTGCTGGTCGGATCGGAGGGGACCCTGGGCGTGATCACCGAGGTCACGCTGAAGCTGGCCCCGCTTCCCACCGCGATCGCCGCGGCCGTGTGTCCCTTCGCGACGATCGACGGGGCCGTGGATGCGGTGATCGAGTGCCTGGCCCGGGGAATCCCGTTGGCCCGCATGGAATTGCTCGATGAAGTCCAGATGGACGCCGTCAATCGCTACTCGGGGTTCGACCATGCCAGGCAGCCGACGGTCTTCTTCGAGTTCCTCGGTTCGGAATCGGCAGTGGTCGAGCAATCCGAGGCGGTGGGAAGGATCGTTGCCGAATTCGGGGGATCGGATTTCTGCTGGGCAACCGACGAGGCCGAACGCGAGCGGTTGTGGCAGGCTCGCCACGATGGCTACTACGCCACGCTGGCCCTGCGGGAAGGCAGTATCGGGTACGTGACCGATGTCTGCGTGCCGGTGACGGCCATGGCCGAATGCATCCGGCGGGCGCGGCAGGAACTGGTCGGCTGCAGCGTGCCGGCCCCGTTGTACGGTCACGTTGGCGACGGCAATTTCCATGTCGTTTTTCCCATTCGACCCGGTGACGCCGCCGAACTTGCCGAGGTGCGGCGGATCAGTGACGCGATCGCCGATCATGCACTGGCGCTGGATGGCACGATCACCGGCGAACACGGTGTCGGGCTCGGCAAGCGGCACCTGCTCGAACGCGAACACGGGCCGGGAGTCGCTGTGATGCGGGTGATCAAGCAGGCCCTGGATCCACTCGGCATCCTCAATCCGGGGAAGGTGCTGCCCGACGTGGTCGCGGCCGATTGAGTATTCTCGTGGCGCCGACGGCCGCGTTGACACTCTTTCGGAGTTTACCCTATCATCTCGCGGCACCCAGTGTCCGCGGGCAAGGAACGACATCGATGGCTGAGAACATCCTGGAGATCACCAGCGAGAATTTCGAGACCGAGGTCATCGAGAGCGATACCCCCGTGTTGCTGGACTTCTGGGCACCTTGGTGCGGCCCTTGCCTGATGCTGACACCGGTCGTGGAAGAACTGGCGAGCGATTTCGCAGGTCGGGCCCGGGTGGCCAAGCTCAATGTCGACGAAGCCAGTGACGTGGCCCAAAGATACAACGTGGGCAGTATTCCCACGGTCCTGGTCTTCAAGGGAGGCCAGGTGGTTTGGAGTTATACGGGCGTGGCGGAAAAACAGAAGTTCACCGAGGTGCTCGACGAGCACATCGGCTGACCCGCTGCGTTTTGTTCGCGACCAGGGAAAGGACTCCCCGCGATGAGCGACTCGGCTCAACCCGATGGCCCACAGGTGCCGTCCCCGATCGCCGGCTGGCCCGGGACGGGCGAACCGGCTCCCGCGGAGCCGGCCGCCGACACCGAAGCGGGCGGGACGCCCCAACAGCGGCTGTTGGAGGAAGCCAGCCAGGTTGCCAATCATCTCCAGGTCCAGGCCACCGAACTGGAACGTCGCGAACAAAACCTCAACTCGCAGTTCTCACAACTCGACCAGGAACGCCGCCACGCCCGATTGGCGGTTCAGCAACAGGAGGAGAAGTTCGCCGGCCAGGTGGAGGCGAACGAGAACCAGAATCGAGAAATCCAGGCAAGCCAGCAGGCGGTGGACGAACGTGAGTCGGCCGTGGCCGCCCGTGAAGCGGGTCTGGAAAAGGTGGCGGCCGAACTCGAGGGCCGCAAGCAGTCGCTCTGGAGCGAGGTCCGGGGAGAACTCGATGTCGAGCGAGGCCGGCTGGCCGATGCCGAGAAAGAGCTGAACCGCCGGAAGGAGGAACTGGCGGAGAAAATCGTCTCGCTCGACACCGAGCAGGCCGAACGCCTCGAGAGCCTCGAGCGGCAGTTCGCTCAACGTACCGATCAGCTCCGGCAAGAGTTGACGCAGCAGTTGATGAGCGACGAGCTGCGGGCCGAACGAAATCAGTTCGATCGCGACCAGGAGGAGTGGAAGCGGAGACGTTCGACGGAGTTGCAGGAATTGCAGCAGTCCCAGGCGTCACACCAGCAGGAGGTGCAGAAATTCGAGAAGGGACTGGCCGGGCGGACGACGGCTCAGGACCAGGAACTCGAGTTGGCACGACGAAAGCAGGAACGCGAACTCGCCGATGCGCGGCAGGCGTTTCAGGTCGAGCAGGACGCGGTTCGCAGCGAGCTGCAGCAGGAACGGGCACTGTTGGAAAACCGGAACCTGTTTCAACAGGAACATCTCGCCAAGTCGCGTAACCGGCTCGAATCCGACCAGACCGCCTTCCGCCGCGAGGTCCAGCAACAGCGGGCCGATCTCGCACGACGGTTCGACGTGCTCGCCGCGCGGCGGCGGCAACTGGACCGCTGCCGCCAGCTTCTGGAAGAGCGGGAGACCCTGCTCGTGCGGGGACAACACGACCTGGAGCGGATGAGACGTGCGGGCGAGGAATCGCTCGCCCAGGCCCAGCAATCCGCGACGCGGGCCCGCGAGACCTGGCAGAAGCAGCGGCAGGAGAAACAGCAGGAGATGGCTCGTCAGCAGGAGCACCTGTCGGCCGAGGCCAAAACGCTGGAGGAACAACGCCAGCGGATCGAGGCACTTCGTGAGGAACTCGAGGGAACTCAACGCGAAACTCTTGAATTGCGACTGGCCGTCGAAGAGTCGTTGGCGACACTGCGAGGTGAAAGTTCCGGGGCAGAAGGTGATGACCGGGCCATCCAGGAATCGGTCGTCGCCGCGAAGAAATCTGTCGAAGAACATTATTCCCGGATGCGGGAGACACTGATGGCGCAGCGGGCCGAGGTGGAAGCCGCTCGCAAACAACTTGCCGCCCGGGCCGAACGCCAGCAGATGATCCAGCAGGAAACCGCCGCACAGTTGACGATTCGCGAGCAGCGGCTGCAGGAGCACAGCGAGGCAATCGAGCAGAAGACGGCCGAAGGGTCCGGCAGCGAATCGGATTGGCAGCAGTTGCAGGAGCGATGGCGTGCCGAGAAGCAGCAGGCCGAGCTGATTATCCGTGACCTGTTGAAACAGCTCGGACAACAGCCCCCCGATTCCCAGGCCGCCTGAGAATTTCGCGGCGGCCAATCCCCGGGGACCCCGGGACGATCCGCGCGTGGGCTGGGCCACCCAGTGGGTGTGGCAGCGTTGCCGACGACCCGGGCTGACGGGTAGAACCGTAAAAAGGTCGGTCGGGTCCTGCAGAAAGACAGCGAGAGATCAGCGATGAGCAACGTTCGTGATTTTGGAGCGATCGGTGACGGAAAAGCCGATGACACCGAGGCCATCCAGCATGCGATCGACGAGGGGGTCGGCCTGGTCGAGTTTCCTCGAGGCGATTATCGCCTGACCTCGACGCTGACAATCGATCTGGCCCGGGTGGGCCGGACCGGGTTGGATGGGGCCGGGGGGGCGGCGAAGTTGATCATGGCCGGTCCCGGTCCCGCCGTGTTTCTCAAGGGCACCCACGCCAAGACGGCCGAACCGGGGGGATTTCGACCGTCGGAATGGCAGAACGAACGGATGCCGATCGTCTCGAACATCGAGATCGAAGGCCGTCACCCCGAGGCCGACGGCCTGAAGATCGTCGGGGTGATGCAACCAACACTCTCGGGTGTCCTGGTCCGCGAGGTTCGTACCGCCGTGCATCTCACCAGCCGGGCGCGGAACCTGGTGATCGACGGCTGCCATTTCTACAACAACACCGGTGTCGGAGTTCACCTGGATTCGGTCAACCTGCACCAGTCGATCATCGCCGACAGCCACATCAGTTATTGCCGGTTGGGCGGGATCCGGATCGAGAACAGCGAGATCCGTAACCTGCAGATCACCGGCAATGACATCGAGTACAACAACAATCGGGCTCACGGTGTGAAGGGGGCCGATGGGGAGCCGACCGCCGAGATCTACATCGACGTCGGAGCCGGGTCGGTTCGCGAAGGTACGATCGCCAGCAACACCATCCAGGCGACCGCCAGTCCCAACGGCTCCAACATTCGCATGATCGGGACCGGTGAACACGAGGGGGAGGCGGTCAACCACCGGGCGGGGATGTGGACGATCAGCGGGAACCTGATTGGCAGCCAGCGAACCAACGTTCACCTGACGAGCGTTCGCGGAGTCGTTATCAGCGGCAACTACATCTACAGCGGGCACCATCGCAACCTGCTGGTCGAGTCGTCCCGGAATATTGTCGTTGGCCCGAATTGCTTCGGTCACAATCCCGATTACCGTAAGCGGGAACTGGCGACGGGGATCCGGTTTGTCGACTGCCAGAGCTGCAATCTTACCGGGCTGCTGATCGAAGACGCCGCGGCTGGAAAACACACGGTCACCGATGCCGAGCCAATCCAGCGGGAGGCGCTGCTGGAGATCATCCGTTGCCGGCGGATGAATCTCTCGGGCCTGCAGATCCTGGATGGCACCCCCCGGGGGTTGCTGCTGGAAGACTGCCACGACACGGTGATCACCGGTTGTACGATCATCGACAACCGCGAGCCCCGGTTGATGCAGACCGCGCTGGTCTGGCGAGGCGGCGGCTCGGGCAGCCTGGTCTCGGGGTCGCGGATCGGCCGGGGAACGCAGGGAGACCTGGAAGTTCCCGAGGACGTCACCGTGACCGGGGTGGTGCGTGACGGGGGACCGAAATGAGCGATGCCCGCGCGATGGTGGCGACCGGAGGTGAGGCAGTTGTCGAGAGCCTGGTGGCTCATGGCGTCAGCGCGGTCTTCGGCATCCCGGGGACACACAACCTGGCGGTCTACGAGGCCTTGGCCGCCGAATCGGGGATCCGGCACGTGTTGGCTCGTCACGAGCAGGGGGCCGGTTTCATGGCCGACGGTCATGCCCGGGCCACCGGAGACCTGGGTGTTTGTCTGAGTACGACCGGGCCGGCGGCCTTGAATGTTCTTACTCCGCTGGGGACCGCCTTTGCCGATTCGGTGCCGGTGCTCTCGATCGCCAGCGAGATTCCCGTGGCCGGGTTGGGAAGAAACAGGGGCTACCTGCACGAGTGCCGCGATCAACTGGCCTGCTACGCGCCGGTGACCGGATACTCGGCCCGCGTCACCGGGGCCACCTCGATTGGCCCGACGATTGCCGAGGCGGTGGTTGCGATGCGAACCGGTCGGCCACGTCCGGCGGCGATCGATATCCCCTGCGACGTGC
>Ga0163108_10000830_pt1 | contig 22720 bp, 15 predicted proteins | sample Fk1155metaG_FD_109644 | JGI IMG/M metagenome (GOLD analysis project Ga0163108, IMG submission 109644) | Marine microbial communities from the Central Pacific Ocean - Fk160115 155m metaG | ecosystem: Environmental > Aquatic > Marine > Oceanic > Photic zone | place: The Central Pacific Ocean...
TATCTGGAAAAGCAAATAATTTAAGGTTGTTTTTCTCACCTAAAGTTGGCTTTGTTGGTAAAAGCTGCCAAAGTCCTTTGAGTTTGATTCAGATTATCGACTAGTTTTTTTGGAATAATAATAATCCGGCATCGATGTCGAGTACTTTGTGGGGAATGTTGTTTTGATTTAGGTATGCAAAAAAATCATCGAACTGGTCACGGTGTGAATTGATATTGTCTATTAGTATCGCGCCACCGAGATTGAGTGCTTTTACTGACTCTTTAAAAATTTCTAAGGTTTGTTTTTTTGTGCAGTCAATAAAAATGAGGTCGAATTTTGGGATTGGAAGCCGTTCAAATACTTCTGGGGCATGATCCTTTATACAGGTGACAATATCGCCTACACAGGCATCCTCGAAGCTTTGACTACATATTTGAGAGCGCTCTGCGTGTGACTCCACTGTGTACAAATGGCCGCCTGTTTGTAGCAAACCTTCGCAAATCCAAAGACCCGAGTAGCCACTTGAGCTTCCAAGTTCTAAAACTGTCTTTGCTTTTAAACGAATAACAGTATCTTTGAGTAACTCTCCTGTCTCGGTTCCGATTTGCCAAAAGGAATCGAAATCCAGGTTTGAAAGCTGCTGGCGTTTGTAGGCTATGGCCTGAAGAATATCATGCATGATTGAACTTTATATAATCTAGCATTTGTTTGTATGCGTTTATGCGATGAGAATAGTTTGATTTAGTTTCAAAATCAAGATCGGCTATACACTTGTTTATTTCTGGGATCACAAATACCGAAGAAAATGGCACTCCTTTTTGAATAGGTGAGAGCTGCTCCTGTGCTATAAATCCTGTAAGTTTGGCTGTAAAAAATTTTGGCCCAGTTGGTGTTATGAGGCACGCTGTAGTTTGCATAGATGCTGTACGTTTTTGTGGGTCTGTGACATGTTTTATGGATTTTAAAAAGAACTCTAGCCACTCTTGATCCGTGGCATTTGGGCCTGCCCCAAAGCGTCTGGAATGAATGCCAAGTTGGCCTGGCAGTGCGTCTACGTTAACACCAGAGTCGTCGGCAAACACCATGTAGTCTTTGGCTAATTTAGAAAAAGCCTCTGCTTTGAGCAGGGCGTTTTCTTTGTAAGTTGTGCCTGTTTCATCTACATCGATGTTGATATTCAGGCAGTGTGGTGTGAATAGTTGAAACTCGGTATTTTCAAATACTGATTTAGCTGTCTTGAGCTTCCCTTGGTTGTTGGATGCTATTAAAATCTTCTTCATATTCAAACTGATTTAATTCTAGACCAAATCTCTGATTAAACTTTTCTATCTCATTAAAATGTGCAAATTCTAGGTCTAGTGCTAACTGCTCGAAACCAAGATTTTTTGCGATATAGTAAGCTGCTCTTGGATTTGCTGTTGTGACCGTATTATGTGCGTTTTGTCGTAAAAGGTAAAGGTATTCTGTGAGTAACTCTTTATACTCTTGAACTTGCGTCGCATCGAGTGTGAAACCTATAGAATTAAGATGTTGATAGTGTAAATATAAATCGTTTTTTGGATTTAGCTCTAGTGCCTTTTCGTATAGAGTTGCTGACTGATAAACTGGGTAATAGTTTGGATATTTTTGAATACCTGTATTTTTGTTATTTGTAACTTCGTAGTATTGGTGTTTGAATGGAGTTAAAGATGCCATTGTAGCTCTTTGAGATTCTTGTTCTGGATTTTCTTCGATCATCTTGATGTTGTAATAACCAGCAAGTTGTAGCGTTGAAATGAACATTAAAATCAATGAATAAAACATTAATGCTGCTTCAAAATTTGTAGTTTTGTCTTTTGATAAATATTTCACATGCTGAAATAGATGTGGTTTTGAACCAAATAAATAAAAGTTTTTTAAAGTTCCAAGTAAAGCAAAGAAAATAAAATTAAGTGATGTGAAATTGAGATTGTAATCTACTAAATTATGTACAACCACACCTACCAATAGCGTAAATAAAGTATAGTAATGCCATTGTAGTTTAGCCTTGGTTTCAACTAAATGTCGGAAAATATTAGCTAATGTAAGTACTAAAAATATTAAAAATAAACTAGCTGTTACTGGTCCAGATTCGCTCCATAGTTTTAAGATAATATTATGGGCATGTGGAGCTTGGGTTAGTAGGTCTTCTTGATTTTTAGCAGAAATATATTCATATGACCCAGGTCCTACACCCATTAAATTTTCGAGTCCTAAAGAAAAAGCTGTTTGAAAATGCACATATCGCTCGTTAAGACTTCGGCTAGAGGAGATATCTTGAGAGGCTAGGCGAGTTACACCATTTACAGGATAAGGAAGATTTGAGTCATAAGATATAGCCCAAGAGAAAATTAATGTTGCTACAACTAGTATCTTTGTGGATTCTAGAAATAATTTTTTGAGTGGGCGAACTTTAAAGAACCCATAGAGAAAATTAAGACCTGCAACTACTGCTAAGCTTAAAAAAGCGCCACGAGACCAAGTTAGTACAAGAGCCATAAATGATATGACAGAAATTAATGGCAATGAATATATGTTTTTGCTTTGTTTTCGAAGAACAAATCCAAGTACAACAACTATCATTAAAATCGATGCCAAAGCGTTAGGGTAAGTAGTGTACACTTCTGTTCCGCGGAAAAAAGAACTAAATCTTGAATCATATAAATTCATGATATGATAGAATCCGTAGCCAAAAACCATCAACATTATAATCTGTATGGTGTAGCGTAAATGTGATGGGTAAAACTTTCTTAAGTCTAAATTAGCTGCAAGAAAATAAACTAGAGACCCCACATTAAAACTAATAAATTCCTTAAATCCAAATGGGGTTTGCGATGTAAGTATCGATAAATTAAACAGAATTAAAAATAAAACGAGAATTTTATCTGCTAAGGAAAACTTCAGTTTTGGATTGAATGACTTGTAGAAAGACATTATGACCAATGAAATGGCTGGAGCAAAAATTCCATAAAAGAGATGAGATTGCATATCGAGTGTGAAACTTCCAGTTAGCATCATGGATAAAAGTAGTACGAAAAAGCCATATTCTGGGAGTTTTTTCGATAAAAAATCAATAATTACTTTATACATATATGTAAATTCTATAGACTAAATTTATTTTTCACTGATATTATACACTAGTATTTAACTAAAAGTAATGTATTCGATTGGAGAACTAAGACCAGGCAAAGCCGTAATTATTGATAAGGATCCATATGTAATTCTTTCAGCACAACACTCAAAACAAGCTCGAGCTGGTGGTGTTTGTAGAACAAAGATAAAGAATCTTAAAACTGGAGCAGTTATTCCTAAGACCTTTCAAGGTGCTGACAAATTAAAACCTGCTGATGTTAAACATATGAGAGCTCAATTCTTATATTCAGATCCTGACAACTTTCATTTCATGACATCTGACGATTATGAGCAACACGAATTAAACCATGAAACAGTAGATGAGGCCAAGAATTTTTTAGTAGATGGCATGAATGTAGATCTTTTAACATTCGATGGTAATCCTATAGCACTAAAACTTCCTCCTAAGGTGAATTTAAAAGTTAGCAACACAGATCCTGGTGTAAAAGGTGATACTGCCTCTGGTGGAACAAAACCAGCCACTACAGAAACTGGTTTTGTTGTATCTGTACCTCTATTTATTAAAGAAGGAGAAACTATTAGAGTTAACACAGAATCGGGAGAGTATGTCGAGAGAGTATCGTAATTTTATGTTGATTTATCTGCCTAGTGTGTAATAAATTAAGCGTACTTTCAACTATTTTATTAACCATTTTTCAAATGACTAAAAGAACTATCGCTGTATTAGCAAGCATGATGCTTGTAGCAAGTTTGGCTGTTGCAGGATGCGCTTCTGCTTCAGAAGAAGTAACTGTTGACGATATCATCGTTGAAGAAGTTACAGAAGAAGTAACTACTGACGAATCAACTGAAGAAGTTGCTGAACCAGTTGTAATGGAAGAAGTTTCTGAAGAAACTGCTGAGTAATTCACTCATTCTATACAACTCTTAAACACCTCATTTATGGGGTGTTTTTTTGTGATTTGCTATTGAATTAAAAAGGCATCTATAAAATCTTGAATATCTCCATTAAAAACAGTTTCTGGATTTTTGGATTCAAACTTAGTGCGATGATCTTTTACTAGTTTGTACGGGTGCAATGTGTAAGATCGAATTTGACTACCAAAAGCATTCGCTGATTTCTCGCCTCTAATGTCCTCGAGTGTGTCTGCCTGTTGCTGTTTTTGAATATGCAACAGCTTTGATTTTAAAATGTTCAATGCATTAGCTTTGTTTTGATGCTGCGATCTTTCCGACTGACAAGACGCTTGAATACCCGATGGAATATGTGTTACTCGAACAGCAGAATCGGTAGTGTTTACAGATTGACCACCTGGCCCACTCGATTTGTATGTATCGACTTTTAAGTCATCTGGATTGAGCTCAAAGTTAGTGTCGCTAGCCTCTAAAACTGGAATTACATCTACTAAAGCAAACGACGTTTCACGCGTGTTACCTGAGTTAAATGGAGATAGGCGCACTAATCTATGCACACCATGTTCTGCTTTTAAATTACCAAAAGCAAAGGCGCCCTTTATTTTTAAAGAGGCATGCTTAATACCAGATGCGCTATAATCAATATCAATTAAATCAAAGGAAAAATTACTGTTTTTTGCATATAATTTATACATTTCAAGTAGCATGCTAGCGAAATCTTGAGCGTCATCACCTCCAGCTCCAGAATGAATTGAAAGCACAGCTGATAGATTATCAAACTCTCCAGATAATGTTTGGGCTTTAACTAGCTTATGGCTGAGTTCTTCTAGTGTTTGTAAATCCTTAAGGCCGTCTTCTGTTTGATCGTAATTGTCTACCAGTTTTTGAAACTCGATAAATTCTGCAACTTTGGATTCAAAACTATCAAATTCCCCAATAGTATTTTCTAGACTACCAAGTTTTTGAGCTATCTGCGCTGAATTTTTGTGATCCCAAAATCCCTCTTCCATAGTTTGAGACTTGAGACGAGAGGATTGATCTTTTAAATCATCTATATCTAATTTGGATTTTAGCTTTGTTAGCGAGTCTTGAATTTGCTCAATTGAGATCATATTTGTGTGTTAAGGTTTAAATATAGCATTTTTTTGGAAAAGTGCTAAGGTAGTTTTATAATTTTACTTATGAGTCTTTCATCTAAAGTGTTTTCAAATACATTTTGGCAGGTGTTTGGCCGGCTGGTTACTGCTTTGGTGGGTGTAATATCAATCAAGCTTATTACTTCAGCTTTGCCAACAAGTATTTATGGAATGTATACTACATTGTTTGAACTAATTGGCTTTTTTGCCATTATAGCAGACTTTGGACTGTATACAATTTGCGTCCAGCAGATGGCAGAAAAAAAACATTCTAATGAACATGTTCTTGCTAATGTTTTAACAATTAGGTTGATTTTGATCATTTTAACACTGGGTCTAGCTAGTGTAACTATTCCAATGATTCCTCAATATAGTGGCACCTTAATTGCTAAAAATGCTTGGCTTGTGGCTCTAGTTACATCTCTAGCTTTATCGAGTGGTACAATCTCTGCTCTTTTGCAGTATAGATTGAAAATGATTTGGTTTTCGGTTGCTCAAATACTTGGAAAAATCACTACTGTTTCTCTTATTTTCTTTGTTATAAAAGTATGGCACTATCCAAATATAGATGTTTTGTTTTCACGACTTATTAGTGTGGCTGTGGTTGGTAATTTAGTAATGCTTGGACTTACTTACTACTTTGTTTCAAAACTTATTAAAGTAAGTTTAAAAGTTGATATTCCATATATTAAAAGTCTGATGAAAAATGCTCTTCCGTATGGCTTGGCTCTGATTTTAAACAAATTGTACTTTAAAATCGATATTGTTTTTATTCAATGGATGGTTGGTAATTCACAGGCTGGTATTTATGCTGTGGCACTTAAAATTATGGAAATTATTGCGGTAATACCCGTGTTTTTTATGAACTCGGCTTTACCAGATCTAACTGATAGTTTTCTTAAAAATAAAGAGCGCTTCTTTGATATTATCAGTAAGAGTTTTAAATACCTGACTATGCTTGCTGCTCCAATTATGGCTGGTGGTATAGCTCTAGCATTTGGATTGACCTTTGTTATTTCAAGTCCTCAATACTTGAGTGGGTATCACTGTAAGAATGATATTCGCGTTGTAGCACAGACTTCTGAAAAAGCTATGGAACTTTGTTCCAATACTGTTCTAGATCCAATTTTTGCTGGTAAATTTGTAGAAAGCTATAAATATATAGCAGGTTCTGATGTCGCATTAAAAATAGTTCTGATTGCAATATTCTTTGTCTTTCTAAATTCACTTTTTGGTTTTGCCCTCGTAGCAATAAAAAAACAAACTAAACTATTAAAAATAAATGCTGTATGCCTTGTATTCAATGTGTTAACTAACTTGCTGTTAATACCAAAGTTTGGCTTTGTGGCAGCTGCTTGGACAACTGTTGTATCCGAGATCCTTATTTTAATTGGAACCTACTATTACGTGAATAGCGAGACTGGCTATGTGCAAAAATTAAATGGTTTCTGGTCTATAATAAGCATAAGTGTGATTATGGGTGTTTTTGTTAACATTTTATTCAGATTTTTATACACGTATGTGCAAAACTTTGCTGTTTTGATATCAATAGCAGCTGGTGCTGTTTTATATGCTTATTTAAGTACAAAAATAGGACTAATCAAACTTTCAGATTTAAGAAAAAACTGATTAGTTATACACACTTTGTGTAAAAAATGTGCATAACTTTATTACTCGCTTGACAATTATTGGAGTTGGGGAGTATAATTAAAGTGGAGATTTATGCTGATCTTACGTAATGGTATTCTCTAGAAATGAAAGAAACGACTGTAAATAAAGACTTTAGCTACTGAAATAAAAGTAGCAATAAAAAATATTAATCTAAATTATCGAATGACTGATAAAGAAAAGTCGAGTAATTTAGACCGATGGTTGAAAAAAAATGTCAACCATAGCAGCGACATGCCTGCAGCGAACAATTCGAACCCCCAAAAAAAGGGGCAAAAATCAAAGTTTTTTCGCTTTGGATCTAAATCTCGTAAAAACAAATCTCACCTAAAAGTATTATTCTTAGGTGGCCTCAATGAAATTGGAGGTAAGAACATGATGGCTCTAGAATATGGTAACGATATTATTGTTATTGATATGGGCTTGCAGTTTCCCGAAGACGATATGCTTGGGGTAGACTATGTAGTTCCAGATGCATCTTATTTGGAACGCAATGTGAATAAAATTCGTGGTATTGTAATTACACACGCGCATCTTGATCACATTGGTGCAATTAGCTATTTGGCACCTAAATTAAATAATCCACCAATCTTTGGTACAAAGTTATCTATGGGATTTGTGGGTTCTCAATTAAAAGAGCGGAAGCTTCATAATAAAATTAATACAAATGTTATTGAGCCGAAACAAATGTTTAAACTTGGTGCATTTAAATTAACTCTTTTCCGTGTAAATCACTCTATTCCAGATGCTACTGGTGTGATTATAGAAACTCCTGATGGTCTAATTGTACATACAGGTGACTTTAAATTTGATTTCACTCCTGCAGATGGAATTATGGCTGACTTAGATGTTATTGAATCACTTGGAAAGAAAAAAGTTATCCTTATGATGAGTGACTCTACAAATGCTGGAAAACAAGGTAGAACAATTAGTGAAAAGATAGTTGGGGAATCAATTGACGAAGTTGTTAGAAACGCTCAAGGTAGATTGGTTATTGCAACATTCTCCTCTTTGATTGGACGTATGCAGCAAGTTTTGGATGCTGCTCACAAGTACGATCGTGAAGTGTTTTTAAGTGGACGAAGTATGCTTCAGAACTTTAAAATTGCTACTAGACTTGGGTTCTTAAAATATCCAAAAGGTATGGTTTGTGATCTAAAAAAAGCTAAAAAACGAGCTAACTCTAAAAAAGCACTTATTTTAAGCACTGGTTCACAAGGTGAAAGTTTAGCGGCTTTAACTAGAATGGCATTAAATGCACATCCTGATTTGAAAGTAACTCCAAATGATACTATTTGTTTCTCCTCATCTCCAATTCCAGGTAATGAGCAAGGGCTTATGGTTGTTATGAATGCACTTTCTAAAACTGGTGCGAAAATTATTACAAATAAACATTTAGATGTACATACATCTGGTCATGGTTATGCAGAAGAATTAGCTATGATGCTTACTATGATTAAACCTAAGTACTTTGTACCTGTTCATGGTCAGTACTATCACAGAAAACTCCATGGAGAGATTGCAGAGAATTGTGGAGTGAAAAAAGATCATATCTTTCTGCTTGAAAACGGGAGTATTGTAAATGTTAGAAACGGACAAGCAGAAGTCTCTAAAAAGAAGCTTCCAGATAACTATACTATGGTTGATAATCAAACCTACTCTCTATGTGGCGTAGCAAATAAGATTGTTTCTGAAAGACAATCGATGAGTTTGAATGGTGTAATTCTTATGCATGCTGTGATTGATAAAAAGACCAAAAAGCTAATTAGTATGGATGTTCAGTCGCACGGATTTATCTTTATGCGCTTAACTAAAAAAGTATTAAAGGAATTCTTAGATGAATGTAAAATTCAGTACAATCTTCAACACAAGAAGAAACAATTGAAAAATAACGAATCTATAGAGATTCTCATTAAAAACATTGCTGATCGTCAAATATTGAATAGAATTCAAAGAAGACCTTTGGTTATCCCTGTGATTACAGTGGTGTAGTCCAAATTACTTATCTAAAAGCATACAAATAACTTGTGTGCTTTTTTTTATGTTGCTTGATTCGCCTTGTGTATAAGTCTTGATAAGTCGTGTTTTTCTTCTGACTTTAGCCATTTCTGAGCTTGTGTATACATTGTCTATAAGTTGTTGATTACTCATTTTCAGTGGAAAAAGTATACCTAATTGTTAATAACTGATTAAAAAGGTGGTGGGTAGGTTTTGCACGTAGTAACAAAGCCATTGTTTGACAAAAAAAGTCTTAAAGATGCGAAAAAGTGTTAAAATAAAAATGCACATTTGGACAGGTGATAAATCCAATAAAATTTTGATTAGACAAAGGTTTATCAACTGAGTTTGCACCAAGGCTGTGGAAAGTTTTAAATGCCATTATTTATTTATAGGTTGCTAGAAAGCTGCTTTTAGAATGAAAATTTGACAAACCACTTGTGGAAAAGGCTTTGCTTATACACATAAATTCGAATGTTTGCTTATTAACTCCTGTTAAATGATGGGGTGAGTATGTACTTAACGTTCCTGGTTGAAAAGCCATTAATCACGATTGCTAAAAGTTTATACACATTGGAGTACTACTATTACTACTAATTAAATTAATTTATTTTTATACTATTTCTAATAAGGGAATGTTTAAAGATTTGAAAAGCGATTAAGCTTGTAAAATGGATTTTATTTGGTAATTTGTTTTAGATGAATGTTGTTTAAGTAAATTTTGATTATGGAAATAAGAGTTTTGCAAAGTGAATTGGCTTTGGCTTTAGGTACTGTGTCTAGAGCTATTAATTCAAGTAATACGCTACCTATACTTGGTAATGTGTTATTGGAAGCTTTTGGAGATAATCTGAAGGTGTCTGGTACTAACTTGGAAGTTGCTATATGTGCAAATTGTCAGGTTGAGGTTATTACAGAAGGTTCTATTACTGTTCCTGCTAAACTTTTAAGTTCTTATGTTAATTTACTTCCAAATACGGATGTTTTGATTAAGGCTGATGATGATTTGAATGTTTCTTTGATTACTAGTCAGAGTAAATCTCATATTAAAGGTTTGAAATCAGAGGACTACCCATCTATTCCAGAGATTACGGGTGATGTTAGCTTGAGTTTACCAGCAAGTAGTTTGTTTAACATGGTTAACCAAACTGTATTTGCTTGTTCTTCAAGTGGAACACGACCAATTTTATCTGGTGTTTACATGTATTGTGATCAAGAAAATTTATACTTTGTAGCTACTGATTCTTATAGATTGAGTGAATCTAAGATTGCTTCGAAAGTTGATTCGACTGGTGGTTTTGGGTGTATTGTTCCTGCAAAAACTATGCAAGAATTGTCTAAAACTTTAGCAAATACAATTGATGATGATGTTGTTATTAGAATTTCTGATATGCAAATTTCTTTTGAGATTTCAGGTATTGTGATTGTTTCAAGGCTTATAGAAGGTAAATTTCCTGATTACAAGGTTATTATTCCAAATCAAAAGAAGACTACTGTCGAAGTTAGTTCTGCTGTTTTGCAAGGAGCTATAAGAAGATTGAATCTTTTTGCACGAGAAGTGAACAATTCTGTGCATGTTGAATTTGATACTGGTGCTGGAAGTATGATTTTGAAAACAGGTGAAACTCGTGTCGGTGAGGAAAAATCAGAAATAGAGGTTGCAATTTCTGGAGAATCTAATAAAATCTCTATAAATTCTCAGTATTTATTGGATTGTCTTCAAGTGATTTCTTCTGATAAAATTATTTTGGAAATCAACGAAAGTGTTTCTCCAATTAAAGTTTTGAGTCCTAGTGACGAGAATTTTGTTTATATTATAATGCCTTTGAAAATTTAGGCGCTAATATTTTTTTAATGTCTCAGTCTGATATTTTATCTTTGTGGTCTGTTGATTTAACAAAGAAAGCAACTTTGCTGGCAAGCAAGGATCGACAAATTGTGGTTTCTGGTTTAGCAAACGAAACAGGGAGAGCTATATGCTCTGCTAACTTTTTGCGTGCAAGCTTGGGTAAATCCGCATTAATTTTAGTTAATGATGTTAAGCAAAGATCCTTAATGGTAAATCATTTATCTTCTGTAACTGCTTTTAACGTTGAGGAATTTGCATTAGAAGTTAATGCATCTAATGATAAATTCATTGCCCGTGAGAATCTTATTCTAAAAACTAATTTAGCTGCTAAGTTGTCTCGAGACAATTTTGGTTTTGTTGTTGCCACCTATGATGATGCATTGGCAAATGTTGCCAAACAAAAAGATGTTTTTAAAAGTCTGACTGAATTTAAAGTTGGTGATAGGGTCAACATGGTTGAGATTTTTGAAAAGTTAATTTCTATGAATTATTTTAATGGACAGAGTGTCCAGGTGGATAATGGAGAGTATTATTGTATGGGTGACCAATTAACTATTTATCCGGCTAACTTTGATTATCCTGTAAGGATTTCTGTAGAATTTGATGAAATTGAAAAGATTGAAATTTTAGATAGAGAAACAAGATTATCTCTATCTGAGGTTGAAAGTTTTGTAGTTTGGCCTATTTTGGATTCTGATGAAAATGGATTGTTATCCGAATATGCTATTGAAGACATTTTGATTATTGAAGATGAAATTGATTTGTATGATGAACATTTTAAATTATATGAAAAATTCTTATCAAAAACTCAAGCTCAAAAAATTAGATTTTCGACTTTTAATGAAGATGAACCTAACCATGCTCACTGTATGTTTAGTTCGACTTTGAGGTATTCTACATTGTATGACTTTATTTCTGATTTAAATTTAAAGAAGCAAAATAATTGGCAAATTTTATTGCTTACTCAAAAGAAAGAACAAATTGAAAAGATTTTTAATGAACATCACTTTAAATTTATTCAAGATGGCTTAGGATTTATTAAAGGTAACTCAGGGGTTTTTATAAAATCTGTTGACTCACGTAAAGATTTGCTTTCAAGCGTACAAGATATTGAACAGAAGATTTTAATTATTTCTGATAGAGAGGTCCCTGGACTTGATGACAAGCAAAAAAAGAATAAAAATAATCATCAGGTTTATTTAGACTTGTTAACTAGTTTAAAAGTTGATGATTTAGTTGTTCATTCAGAACATGGAATTGGTCGTTTTGAAGGATTGGCTAGTCGACAAATTGATGATATTAATAAGGAGTTTATGCAAATTGCATATGCTCAAAATGACAAGTTATTTGTGCCTATTGATCAAGCGGATAGGATTTCTAAATATATTGGTGCTGCGGAGTTAGCTCCTAAATTAACGCGACTTGGATCTGCAGAATGGGCCAATGTAACAAAAAGAGTTAAGAAAGAAGCTCAAAAAATTGCTAAGGAATTACTGCAACTGTATGCTAAGAGGCATGCTGCAAAAGGCTTTTCTTATAAGGATAAAGATGTACTTATGGGTGAATTCGAGGAGACTTTTCCTTATGAAGAAACTCCAGGTCAAATTAAAGCTATTTTAGATGTTAAAAAAGATATGTTAGATCCAAAACCAATGGATAGACTTGTATGTGGAGATGTAGGTTTTGGTAAGACAGAAGTGGCTATGCGGGCTGCTTTCTTGAGCTTTTTGAATGGTAAGCAAGTTGCTTTTATGTCGCCAATTACTATTTTAGCTGATCAACATTTTAAGAGTTTCAAGAAACGTATGGATGCATTTAACGTGCGCTTGGAAATGTTATCTCGTTTTAAAACAAAAGCTGAACAAACAAAGATCTTGAAAAAGGTTGAGCGTGGCGAAGTTGATATTCTTATAGGTACACACAGACTTTTACAACCTGACATTAAATTTAAAAATCTTGGATTAGTTATTATAGATGAAGAGCAAAGATTTGGTGTGAAGCAAAAAGAAACAATGAAAGAAATGCGTAATGAAGTTGATATTTTAACTTTAACTGCTACTCCAATACCAAGAACTTTGAATATTTGTCTTAATAAATTACGGGAAATCACCACTATTACAACAGCTCCTCCTGGCCGTTTACCAGTTATTACAGAGGTACGTAAATATTCCGAAAGGCTTGTTGAGGAAGCTATCATGAAAGAAATTGACCGTGGTGGTCAGGTATATTTATTACATAATCGTGTACAAACAATAGATTCTTTGGCAGCTAAGTTATCTGAAAGAATGCCTAATGTGAGATTTATTGTGGCACATGGTCAGTTGAATCCTTTGGATTTGGAAAAGAGGATTATGGAATTTACTGAAGGAAAATATGATGTATTAGTTTCCTCGACCATTGTCGAAAATGGAATTGACTTACCAAATGCTAATACTTTGATTGTAAATTCAGCTGAAAAATTTGGTCTTTCGCAGTTGTATCAGTTGCGTGGTCGTGTGGGCCGTGGAAAGGCACAGGCTTATGCTTATTTAATGTATCATGGGCAAAGACTCAAGTTGGATGCTAAAAAACGTTTAAAGGCTATTGTGGAAGCTTCAGAGCTTGGTTCTGGTTTTCAAATTGCCATGAAGGATTTAGAAATTCGTGGAGCGGGTGAAATTTTAGGTTCTAGTCAAAGTGGAGCTATGAATGTGGTTGGTGTGACTCACTTTTTACGTATGCTTAATAAAGCTGTAAAAGATTTGGAAGCTGGAAAAACTTCTGAAGATGATGACATCAAAGAGGTTTCTATTGAACTACCAATCAACGCCTATATACCAGAAAGTTATATTAGTGCTTCTAAGGATAAAATTAATTTGTATCAAAAATTATCTTCTGCCGATACTCATGATTATTTGATGGAATTGCGATCTGAGGTTGAGCAAGATTTTGGTCATTTGCCTGCAGAAGTATTGAATTTATTCGAAATTATAGAACTGAAAATGTACGCCAAAAAAGCTCATTTGGTAAATATTAAGGCTATGAATATGGGTAATCAAAAACTTGGTAAAATGGTTGTACTACGCTTTACAAAGGACTTAAGACCAGAGAATATTATGAACATGCTTTCTAAAAATCCAAAATGGCAAATTGGTTCTGATACTCTAAAAATTCCTATGAAAGACTTGGGTGTTGTATTTTTATCGGCTATTAAAGATAGTGTCATGGCATTGGCCGAAGATGTGACTGCGGATGATATGGTGAAGAAGGTGAGTGGGAAGTAGAGTTTACTAACTTGTTGATTTATGTTATTATGTGGAGATTAATTTCTTTATATGAATATAAATGATATTGGATCTTCACAAATAAACACACGTGATAGGTTGGAAAATGTTGATAAAGTCGAAGCTTCTCAAGTATCAGAGGTGTTAGAATCTAAAAACGAAGTTTCAACAGAGGCCACAGATCTTATGAAAGCAAAGTTGGATGATAATGAGGTTGGTGAAGAAGATTTAGAGAGTAAAGAAGCTTTGAATAAGCGGGTTTTGGCTTCTTATGACAGTTTATTACAGGGTGATACTTTAGTTTCTAAAGTTTTAATGAGTGCAGTTTTAGATGTTAATACCATTAAAATAAGTAAAGAAGATTTACTTAAATTACTTTTTGAAAAATTAAGTTCTCCAGAAAGTGTATTATCAAAAGATTTGCCAGAAAATATGCATGATTTTAAACGTATTGCTACGCATATTGATGGACGTGGAGTGACTCCTGTAGAAATTAATAAGTTGCAACAGCTAAACTGTGCTGGTCGCAGTGCTATTTTAGCACGTTTATTGGATATGGCTGAAGTTGATTATTTTGTAACTTCTCCAAAAGATCATTCTTTGGTTATTGCTAAGTTAGATTCGGGATATGTGTATATGGATCCGCAACAAGGTGTTTTGGTGAGGAATATTCCTGAATCTGCAATTCAATTAACTCGTGATGAACCTTTTGGTGCAGAGTTTTTGCAATGTTATGTTGATCAGTTTCCAATGGCTGACTACCAAGGTTTAGGATTTATTCATGCGAAAATGAATGTTTCGAGTGTTGGTGAGCAGTTTTTGAGTAATGTTAGGCAGCCTTTAGATCCTAAAGATAAGGATAATCATGCTCTATTTACATATTTGGACTCGGTTGAAAGTAGTTTAAAGGGTGTTTCTTCTGATGATTTAAATGATTTTAATGAACGTATAGATTGTATTTTGTCTGAATCTTTTAAAGATTCTGTTATGGAGGTGCGTGATTTATTTCTAACCTTAGCTGGATCTGATTGGAAAGTTTCTCAAGATATGCTTGCAAAATTTAAGGGTTTGTATCCTGGTTGTAACACTGTAGAAGCTGCTCAAACTTTGGTTGATCGGTGGATGGGTTATCATTCTCGAGGACAAGGTGATGAATTGTTTGATAACTTGGCTCGACTGTTTGGAGGTGAAAATATTGAGGGGGTGACTTTAAAAGATTTAGTGAAAATTGAAAAAACCCACTAGATGTGGGTTTTTGTTTTATCTTAGGCAAACTGGAAGTTTGAGTTTGTCGTATAATTCTTGTGGGATTTTATCCTCTAACAAGTGAAAATATTCATGATTTACTTTTCCAGCGAATAATCTCTTGATTCTCTCTGGGTTTGTTTCATGGATTTGTTGTATTTGATGAAGTCCTTTCCAATACTCTCCATCTTTAAGGTAGCCACCTCTTCGGAAACATCTCCATACAATATCGAAAGATTCTGATTGTTCGAAGTTATAGCTTACTAATAAATCAAAAATTTGATTAAATGTCTCTCCATTAAATGCTGCATCTACTGCCAGATTACGTGCTGCGTATTTTCTTAATGTATTAATATCTTTGTAGCCACTTTGGATTTCTATAAAACTTGCCATTCCTTCTTCTGTAGCAAGGTAATTTGGCCAGTTATTTTTTAGTGGTAATCCAGTTTCCTCCTCGATTAACTCTCCGTTAAATCTTCTAAATGCATGTACTGTTACTTCGTGAATTGCTAGTCTTTCGATTTCTTGTTGGGAAAAATATCTCTCACTAGTAGGTACAGTGACTTCGTGTGATTTAGGTTTTACAGAAACAGGACCAGATTTTTTGGTAGTAACAGTCCATCCATGGTCTGTTAGCCCCTCTTGTTCTAGGGTTTGGTTGAATGTTTCAACAAGTGATTCGTATGTAAGAGTTTTAATTACTTCTTGTGCTGGATTTTGAGTGATAAATTGCACTGCAGATTGAACTTCTTGGGTAGTTGGTCTTCCAAACATTCTTTCGTTAAATTCACGAACTTCTTCTGTAATAACATTACCTTCAGACAATTGACCGAATTGCATTAGAAATGAAATTTCGGCAAGTGTTTGTGCACGAAAATCTTGTATCATTTGTAGGCTAGATGCATCTATTTCTAGCTGAGAAACTTGTTTAGCTAATTCTGTTAAGTCTATTAATGCGCCTTTACTGGTAATGGCTTGTGAATAAGTTGGAGCATTATAGATTTTTGTTTGTAGGAAATCTTCTTTAATTACCTCACTAGCTGGGTGATTTGCGTTTTTGAGTATTGGAAAATTATTTTTTATGTTTTGTAAATTTGTAATATTTTCAAACATTTATTGGGGTTATTGATCTTAAGTATTAATGCTTTTCGCGCATTTTGTCAATTATGTACTCATTCTTGCTTGGTTGACAAGGGGTGGTCTTGTGGTAAAATGGATTTGTTCTTTGAATTATGGGGGTGAACTTGGTTTTCGATTTGAGTGAATCGGGTTTATTTATTGCTATGTCGGGATCGCGCTGTCTCCCGGTACAACCGTCCAGCGCAAAATAAATGCTAAAAATTTAGAAGCTGCTCAACAAGCTGAGGCTAACTCTGTGTTACCACAATTTGCTTTTGCTGCTTAATTTAAGCTTAGAACCCCTATAGCGGGTTCGACCACTTTAAACTTTGGCCTTGGAAGTTTATTGTGGCATATTACAAGGATCGCTTAAGAGTGTCGTTTTCGCTCTTAATTTAAATTAAAAAAACTCGAGTGATTAGTGTTTTGTTAGTTTTATAGCTAATTGCTTTAAATAAAAAAAATTAACTATCATAGTAGACGTATTTAGGCTCCACTTAAAGACCCGGGTTCGAATCCCGGCATCTCCACCAAAGCTCGTCGAATTTTTAAGTTGCGACGGATTCGCGGTAAACCGCGAAAGTCACGCTAAATATTCACTTTATTTTTAATTTTAGTAAAAGAAATGTTAAATAGACCAGTTGCCTTGATAACAGGTGTTAGTAGAAAGATTGGTATTGGATATGCTATTGCGTTGAAGTTGGCTGAAAATGGATGGGATGTGGCTTTGACTTGTTTTAGGCCTTATGACGAATCTCAATCTTGGGGATCTTCTGATAATGATTTAGATGATTTAAAAATAGAATTAGAGTCTTTAGGTGCTCGTGTTTTTATGATTGAAGCTGATTTGTCGCAAGTCAATATGCCTAAAGATATTTTTGAAACTGTCAATTCTGAAATGGGTAATGTTCAGGCTTTAGTTATTTCGCATTGTAGATCTTTTGATAGTAGTATTGAAAATACTACCGTGGAGGAGTTTGGTTTGCATTTTTCAGTGAATACTCGTTCTGTATGGCTTTTAATTAGAGAGTTTGCTAAGCAATTTGATGCTAATTATGGAGATGGAAGAATTATTGCTTTAACTAGTGGTGCTATTGTAAATAATATACCTTATGGAGCGAGTAAGGGAGCAATGGATAGAATTGTTTTAGCCGCTGCTGAGGAGTTTAGAGACTTGGGAATTACCGCTAATGTAATAAATCCTGGTCCAACTGATACTGGGTGGATTAATGATGCCTTGAGGGTTGAAATTTTAAAAAGCACTTTTTTGAATAGAATTGGTATGCCAGAAGACTGTGCCAATTTGGTGAATTTTTTGTGTTCAAAGGAAGGTGGTTGGATAAATGGGCAGTTGATTGAGAGTAATGGAGGGTTGAAAAAATAAAAAGCTTACAAATTGTAAGCTTTTTTTTTAGTTGTTGTTGTCTTCATATAGTCCATATGTTCCTTGGTAGGAGACTAAAGAGTCATCTGTATGTCTATCTCTACGCTTATCATAGTAGTCCAATCCGGGTCTTTTTTTATTTGGTACTCCACTTGGAGTATATGATAGTTCTAAAAGTGTTTCTATATCTGAAGTAAAAGATGCTGCTATTTTATCAAGGTCTATGTTTACCTGCTTTAATACTATAGCATTTTCAGTATTGGCTCTGTTTAGTCGCTTTCTTGTAATTTTATTCATTTTTATATTTATTATTTTCTATATGATAGCTTAATTTGAAAAAATGTCAATAGGTTTACTATTTTTCTTTATAGTAAATAGATTCTTTAAAAATATTTTAATAAAGAGTGTCATTTGACTTCATTTATAAATCATTGTTTTTTGTGCTATGATTTGAGTAACTTTAAAATATATATATTTTATGAACTCTAAAGACCCTAAGCAAAAGTTATCAAAGACTTTAAAGGGTATAAATTTTTTAAAGAAGGTAAATTCTAAGTTGGATAACGTAAATTCTAAGTTGGAGCGTTTTAGAAGTGAAATTAAGAAGGTTTAAAGATGTTTCAAGAAAAAAAAATATTTTTTAAGATAAATAATTCACCGCAGGAAAGTTTTGGTGAGTTGCCAGATCAGGTAACTCGTGCAAGTTTAGGTAATTTAAAAAATGAGTTGAGTGAATTTGATTTGTCTATAGATAAAACTGCTGAATTAGACATTCAAATTGAAATGGCTTATGAAATTGAACAAAGCTTGTTGTTTTTGGTAAAATCTCGATTTAATGAATATTTAGAAGATATAACTGAGTTAGAATCTTTGGATTTGAGTCTTGATGAACGTAATACTTTGTCTGAAATAAAGGCTGTTGTTTTAAATTTGATACAGGATGTTGAGTTATATGTAATACTAGATGATTCATCGTTGTCATTTAATACTGATTCCGAGTTGATGAAAAGAATTCTAGATACCTTTCCATTTATTGCTGATGATTTAGATATCTTAAAATCTGTAAATTATTTACTTAGTAAAGATCTTATTACACTTGAAGATATAGATGAGGAGGAAGAGGGATCTTTTCGATCTTTAGGTGATTTTGATTTAGTTAAAAATGCAGTTGAAATTCATAAAGATTGGAATAAAGATTTTGAGATTTGGAATCTTTCTTTATATTCTGAAATATATTCTAATGTATCTCGTACTAAGATTTTTATTGAACGCTTTCAAGGTTTAGGGGCAGAGATTTCAGGTAACTTGTTAATGAATATTTTAAATTCCAATTCTGATAAATTTATAATAGATTTATTTGATTCTAATTTGCTTGATAAAAAGTCTTTTAAGGACGGTAATGAATTAGAGCATTTGACTGAAGATGATAGAAAATTATGTATAAGTGCTCATAAATCTTCTGGTCTAAAATTAAGGGAAGAATTTTTAAGTATTTTATTAACTAACTCTCCCAATGGTAAGAGACTTTTGGCTTTGAGACCTTCTGAGGAAATTCAAAACATCTTAAAAGTTTTTTATTTGTTTTTTGACAAGCATATAACAGCTACTTTAAATGAAGTTTTGTCTTTATTGGATGCATCTGTAGATATTGATTTTCTTAGTGTTTTGATTCAAAAAGGAGTTTTTTCAAATTTAGAATTTACTACATCTAGTTTTCAAGTTTTAACTAATCTAGATAAACAACTGGTAGATATGATTGTCAAAGTATATGACGAAACTGGTAAAGGTATCCGTCCAGATGATTTGAATTTTTATAAAGAGTTGATTCAGAATTCCAATGAATCTCCTGAGAAGTTTGAACAAATATTAGGTGTTTACAAACTAAATTTTTGGGTCTCTTTTGATGGTTTAGAATGTATTAAATTGTGTAAACAGATTGTAGATTTAGAATTAGAAGCTACCTTAAATGCAATTATTAAATTTAGAATTTCTTTTAGGGAATTTAGGGATTCAGGATTTCAAGGTTTTGTAGATTTAATTGAGCTGATTAAGCAAGAAAATTTACTTGAAAATTTTCGTGAATTGCCTTCAAACTTAAAAAGAGCTTTTGATATAAAGTTAATTGAAGTGGTACGTTTATTTAAAGAATTGTCTTCTGATGAAAGACTCAAAGCATTAGAATTTTATGAGAGTCTTTCAAATTTTTCTGAAGAAGAGGAATATTTCGCACATTTTAATTTGGCTGTTAATTATACAAAAAATGGTTTTACTAAAAATGATATAGTTTTATTTGAAAAGTTTGAATCTATTGATACCTTAAATATTATTGTAGAAAAGAATCTAGTAGGAGTTTTACGATACTTTTATAGTATAACTAATAAACCTTGTAATGTTCTTTTGGCTGAGTATTTAAATGGTTTTGAGCAATTAAAGCAGTTAAAGATTATTAACTTTTTAAAAAAACTTGAAGATATTTATGAAGATGATGAAGTTTATAGTTTACTGTATGTTGATGGGTTTGAAAACTTAGATGAGAAGGCTTATAATAGAGTTCTTGATTATTTACAAGGTGGATTTTATTCTATTCCATCAGATGACAATCAGGAGGGTTCACGACAACCGTTAGTTTTTCCAATTAATAAACTAAATTACTTTGTGACAGTTTCTCAGTTGTCAGATGCTAAATTAACTGATCTTAAAAATATGGGCCAGGAGGTTTTAAATTCTTTGAGGCATAGGTTAATCAATATATCTGATTTTGAATTATCTATTGAAACTTTTCAAGTTCTTAATAAAATGTCTGCATCAAAAAGGGCCGAAATTTATACTTTTTTTGATCAGTTATGTGAACTGGGTTTGACTTTAGACTTTAGTAGTAAGTTGATTGTTATCTTAAATCAGCTTAAAACTTTTGATGCCGGAAACAGGAATAGGTTTTTAGATTTTTTCAGGCAGGCTTCTAACCTTTCAAAAAAGAGGTCAAATGAAACAATCCCTTTATATGAATTAGATAGTTTGTTATCTATTTTTAAAAGTGGATCTACTCAGGCTTTTTTAGACTTTTATAATTATTGGCAGTCTGATTGGAACTTTAATAATGTGTCGATATATGCCAAAATTGCTGAAATGAATCTCGATGCTCAAAGAGATTTTATCGAAAATACTACTCCCAGTTCCTTGTCAGTAAAAATTATAGATTTTCATTTATATATTGATCGATTACCTGATGGTAAAATGAAAACTTATTGTAAAAAAGTTAAAAAATTATATAATCTCCAATACTCGCCATTTGAATTTTTTATAAAGCTTTTACAATCGAATGATAGATTTAAAAGAATTATTACGGAGTTAGCTGATCGTGATTTTGTCTTTGTTAAAGAGAATCTTTTATTAGCTAGATATTTAACTGAAGATTTACCGAGTTTGGATATTTCTGATTTGGATAAGATTTTAGATGCTTATGAGTTGTTATTGGGTAGTGACTCAGTTAATTTAACTAAGCTTACTAATTTTTTTAATCTATTAAATAAGGGTTATTTAAATAATTTTAATATAAAAAATATTTATGAATATAGTTTTTTTGCTAACAATTTAGGTTTAGATCGTATCATTCAGCAGTTCTTATTTAATGCAGATTATTCAGGCTTACCATCCTATGTTCAACAAAAAATTAAGGAGAAGCCTGTTTATGATTTAAAAAAGATTTTATTTGAGTATAAATATTACTCTGAGTTTGTTGAAGGTAATCAAATAAGTTCAAATATGGTGTCGGGTATGCAGTCTTTTGTAAGGGATGGTAAACTTGTGGTAGATGATTCAAATTATCAAGAGGTGGAAGAATTTATTTCTCGAGTTGATGCATTTGAAAAGACACATAATTCGGAGTTTTTTCACTTGGAAGAATATAAGTTTGATGTAGTGTCTTGTCTCTCTTCTATACTACCTGGAAATAATTTTACTGAGGACCCTGTAAAAGTTTTTCTTAAACTTTTAAATGTGAACTTGAGTAATAATAACTTAGATGTTAACAAGATGACTTTTTTAGTTACTTTAGATAATTATTCGAGAGATAGCTATTCGAATACACAAATAATTGGGAACGGTTCTTTAGGGGGGTCGGAAAATATACCATCGTTAGATACTTTGTTTTTGTCTGAAAGTGTTAATTTGAATAATTTACCTAGATGGTTTTCTCCTTCAGGAATTGAGAAGTTAAGAGTGTTTTATGGTGATAAAATAGGTTTTTCTGAATCTACAGATGCTGTTTATGGTTTGTTTCAGAGGTTTATGGACACTAATCCTGTATCGTATGCAAATAGTCAAAAGTATATTGATTTGGCTATGCAATTTAAAGATGTAACTTTTGAATCTGGGAGGAATAGTAACGGGGCTTCTATTTATCGTTTACTAGCAAGATTTTTACTTAATCAAGTTGCTAATTTCTTAGTAGAACAATTGGGTCCAAAGGACAAAAATTTATCAAAAGTTAAATCTAAACTAAATTCATTTGGAATAAAGTTTAAAACTATTTTAGAAACTTTAAATAATAATGGTTTTAAATTTGAGTTAGCTCAAGGAAGTTTATCTAAGGCGGCTAGAAGTTTACGACAAGGTAAAATTTCTTATCTTTTGTCTTCAGCATGGGCAAAAGTTAAAGCTAAGGTTGCTTCTAGACCCGATGAGTTATCAAAAATTTCGGTAAGCAGAGCTTCTGTTGATTGGCAAGCTCCTGAAGGAGTAAAAGTTGAAGCTTTGCAAGTTGATGAGAGAGAAAGGGTCAAGTTAATCTCAGTTGATCCAGCAAATATTCGTTTTGATTTAGAGATGGGTTCAGGTGATATGTTTAAGCCACAAGATAGATTAAAACGACACTCGGGTGCGTTTTTCTTTGCTAGTTTAGCATTTTCTTCCTCACATGGAGAAATAACAGAGTTAGCTTTTGATCGTGGAAAAGTGGTTAGTCAACTTTTAAGTGCAACAGGTAACGATGCTTTTGTTTTTGTTAATACTCGTGGTCAATTGTCTATTTTGGATAAGCGTAATTTGATGA
>Ga0163108_10000831_pt1 | contig 22704 bp, 13 predicted proteins | sample Fk1155metaG_FD_109644 | JGI IMG/M metagenome (GOLD analysis project Ga0163108, IMG submission 109644) | Marine microbial communities from the Central Pacific Ocean - Fk160115 155m metaG | ecosystem: Environmental > Aquatic > Marine > Oceanic > Photic zone | place: The Central Pacific Ocean...
ACCATTATCGTTACGAAAAAGATGATTGGTACCGACGCACGAAACAAAGATGTCACTGTCGCCGTCATTATCATAATCAGCCACGGCGCATCCCATCCCGTACAGCGGAACCTCCAGGCCGGCTTGCGCGGTAACCTCACTGAATCGACCTTTTCCATCGTTCGCATAAAGCGACATCACAGGGGCTTTTTGATCCGGTTTACGGTCCCATTGCCAGCGCCGACTGTTGATCAACAGTAAATCCTGATCTCCATCTCCGTCCGCATCGAGGAACGCGCAGCCACCTCCCATTGTTTCGGGCAACAACTTTTCACCGGTCGCTCCTGACACATGTACGAAGTCGATTCCTGCAGCGTCAGTAACATCCGAGAAGGTAACCGCCGGAATCCGGGCCACAGCGCCCCTTCCACTGTCTGCTCCCGTAGTTTCCGTCTCTGAGCGCGTGGCCAACGCCTGCTGTTCCGTTTCCTTGTTTTCAGCAACCTCGGGTGTGGGTCTCAGAGCCAGGTATACCACGCCGGCCAGCAGCGCTAAGCCACCGATGACGCCGAGCGAATAACGGAACGCCTGCCCGATAACTGCGTCATCGTCCTCGATTTCCGCAGCATGGTCTTCGCGTTGGCCCAGAGGATCATTTCCCGTTGCCATTTTCTTCTCCTTTGACGTCGTCTCCCGTGTCACCATCGCCTGGACGCACGGTCTTGCTGAGGCCGAATGCCTCGGGTCGATCCAGCGGATAAATGACAAGGGCCTCCGCGGCAAAATTAGCTGCGGGGTACCGCCGCCGCGCTTCGGAAACCGCCCGATCGCGGGCGTTATCATCTGGTTTGTACCGCGCATGACGCTTTTGATGATAAGAGGCTTTTTCCTGATCCTGGAGGGTGGCATACAGCAGGTGTAGGTTATGGTGGGCTGTCACGTTTTCGGAGTCGATTCGCAACGTTTTTTCGAATTGTTCCACAGCTTTTTGCAGCAATCCCTGACGTCGGGTTTTACGTTCCGGCCCGATCTCTCTATTCGCAAGGTCAAAAAGGGTTTCGCCGAGAAGGTTCACCACACGATAGTCCGTGCTAAAATCAAACTTGCGTCGTCGACTCTCCTCCGTGGAGTCCTCCAGGACGCCCCGGAAATTACGTTCCGCTTCGACGAGTTGACCCTGTTCACGATTAATGAGACCGCTCAACCATCCAACGGTCCAGGGGGGAGGAGCCGGCTCATCGTGGGCAAGCGCTTCATTGATGGAGGCAACGGCCTCATCCAGACGCCCCTCCCGATAAAGTACCCGGGCGCGATTCAGCGGCCCATCGTAACGCCCGAGCCGTCCGACCTCCAAAAAGGCCTGATCTGCCTGTCGCAGTTCGGCCTTACCCTTGAGGAACAGGCCGATCCCGTAATCGTTCCATCTCTGCCATTCGGGTATTTCAGACTTATTATTACGAACTTCGCGGGTATTACCGACCAGTGGAAAGGTAAGCTTGTCAAAAGCCATTTCCACAATGGGAAGTTGGTTTACGTACTCTTTACCCGGTTCGTAGCCACGGATTGGTTTTCCCTTGGGGCGTGCTTTCTCAGCCACGATGGACATATACTCCTGGTCAAACTTGCGATAATTCAATCGCAGTTCAACCGTCACCGGTTCGGTAATGTCCGCTGGCAGGGTGAGCGAGTAGTGAACGGTCTGGCCCGCACCCGGGGGAATCTGGTGGTTGTAAAGCGGGACAAAGATGTCAGCGGCGTTGCGTCGATTGATGCGCCGACCATCCCGGTCCAAAAGAAAAACGTTGACGAAATGCGACCATGGATCGACCTTCCCCATCTCGTTCCGCGCGCCACTACGCCCGAGGATACGATCTCCGCTGCGAACCGTCACCTCAAGCCACACCTCGTTCGAGTCGACCGTACCCTGCGTGAAAAGATGCCCAAGTTTGAGCGTCCGAATGACGGTCTCGAACAGGTAGGTTCCACCAGGCTCCAAGGCCGGGACCTCGGGGCGCAACGGCGCCGTCAGTTTTCCATCAATACGCCCTTCCTCTTTGACTCCAAAGATATCGACTCGCACGATATCTGTCAGGAAATCTCGATGTGCCTCGACAATGTCCGGTTTGTTTCGCAACCAAGCGATTCCGGTATTGGCTGATGGAAACAGATGATCGTGCACCTGCGGCTCCGAAGAACCTTCGTACACCTTCGCACCAAAGTCCCGAGAGGGTTTCAGCGGCATGTGGCAACCATTGCAGTTTGTCTGGGCAACCGGAGGGTAATAGAAACTGGATGCACCATGCCCAGAAACCCCGCTCAGCAAATAGGCGTCATAATGATTCTGACCGCGGAGGAAATCACGGTAATGGGTTACCTCGCGAGGGAGGTGAACCTTGTGGCAGACCGAGCAGAATTCGGACGAGTTGTGAAACGGTTTCAAAAACGTCTTTTTGTGAAAGGCTGGCTTGGCCTTTACGAGCAGGTTGTTGACCCCTTGCAAAAATGCGTTATCGCTGGACGCAAACGGATAATGCAGCGGCTCCTCAATCGTGTAGTCCGCGTTACCTATCGGCGTCCCATCCGTTCCGTTGATACTCGTAATTCCATGACAGACGGTACAGGTAATTCCTGCGTGGGCCGTGGGATTATTAATGATGTCATAGGCCGGGTCGTCAAACTCGCCACTGAAAAACGGTACCGGGTCATGGCAACCGGCACACCAGCGGGATGCCTTTACGGATCCGTCACGCTCCTTGACAAATTCCCGGGCCTCTTGGATCGACGCCAAGTAGGCAGCATTATTAAACGAACTGAAACGATGGACGCTGTCCGACCAACCCGCATGCACGTCTTCGTGACACCGGAGACAATACTGGTCATTCATCAGGACGTGACCAGGGATAAACTTACCGTCGCTGGTCCTGGCATTGGATGGCTGGAAGTATTTCAAGCCTTCCTCGGATCCAACCTTGCCCCAATCGCGTGGATCCTGGGCCTGGAGTATCACCATCAGGGCAATCGCACCTCCGACCAGCCCGAAATACCCCATGCCGTAACGCCATTTGATTCGTGGGCCTGCGAGTCGGTGCAACCAATACAGCCACACGGTAACTAACGGACAGGCAACATGTAACCAATAAACCGTGCTGCGGGCTAACGGTTGGCGGAGATCGAAGAAGCCATCCACGCGAACCAGTAAAATCCCGCTTGCCAGAACCGCCACTGCCACGCCAAACAGCGCGTACCCAATACGAACCGCCCGACGATTGCGCCGATTATACGACGCCATCATGTGCCCAATTCCAAAGACCAGGAAAGGCAGTACCAACAAAGTTCCCAGCACCAGGTGGACCGAGAACATGCATAGGTAAAAATAATTCTGATAGGTGAAACCCTCACCCCATTGGGCGCTGGTCCATTCAAGAAACGTGATGCTCGCTAGATAGCCCGAATTGGCTGCGATCAAGGCAACCAGCACCAAAACGAGTACCAGCATGACACGCAGGCGGGGACCGACCGCCCGCTGATAGGGACGCTTGGTCAAGAGCGCTGGGTCAATCTTGGTCTTTATTTCGTTCATGTAGTCCTGCGCAAGACTCTGCTGGGCGGACGAAGCAACAAGAAACGGTCCAGTTTCCCTAGATAAGAGGCCAAAGAGTACCAGAATCTCCCGGGATAAGGGAAGCTGAATTCAAACCGGTCATCGAAACCTCTGAGCCGCTAGCATTTCCTCTGGAATCTTCACGGGCTCGGGACGCCTCGAGAACCAAGCTCCCGGCAACCGCACGTCGTTTCGTTTGCGAACGCAAAGAAACATGGATCCGATACGGAACAGCTAGCAGGTTGTTTGCGGATTTCCCCCAAAAAACCTGAAAAAACAAACGGGACGTGCTATTTCCCGATCTTCACTTCGAAACGACCTGTCGAATCCGCCATTCCGCGCGTCATTCCGCCTGTATTGAAGCCAGCGGCGATATTCCCCTTGGCATCCAACGCGATGATCCCACCGTAACCCGGTTTAAGCGTCTTGGTAATCACCGCATCAACCGCATCCTGTACCGAACTTTTCAGATAATTCATCCGAGCCGAAACGTCGTATGCGACCGCATTGCGAATGTAATGCTCTCCGATGCCCGTGCAGGAAACACCGCACGTCCGGTTGTCCGCATAAGTCCCAGCACCGACGATAGGAGAATCTCCAACTCGTCCATATTGCTTGTTCGTCAATCCACCGGTCGAGGTTCCCGCCGCGATATTTCCGAAGCGATCGAGAGCGACACATCCCACAGTGCCATAATGTATTTTCTCGTGCGGGCTGCCTGCCGCTCCCTTCTTGGTCTTCTCATCCTTGGCTTTGCGAGACCGCTCCCAACGTTTCCGCGCCGCTTCGGTTGAAAAATAGGTCTGCTCAACCAGTTTGACTCCCATCTGCCTGGCAAAACGATCTGCACCGTCCCCAGCCAATAGCACGTGCGGAGTTTTTGTCATGACCAGCCGCGCAACTGAAATTGGGTTTTTAACCGTTTTAACACCGGCTACCGCTCCACAAGACAGGTCACGCCCATCCATGATAGACGAATCCAGTTCGTGACCGCCGGTGTTATTGAAAACAGCCCCACGACCCGCGTTAAAAACCGGATCGTCTTCCATTAGCCGGATTACCTGTTCCACGGCGTCGAGACTGGACCCGCCAGCCTTCAGGATCTCAACCCCTTTGCGTAACACCCTCTGAACTGCATGTTCCCGACCGAGGCGACTACGTTCACTCAGCTGAGCAGGGGAACTTCCCGCACCGCCATGAATGACTATGGCATACCGTGGCGCCACACGATTCACCCTCGTCGCCGCCTGGATCGCTTCGCTGTGATTCCCTGTCAAGAACGCCGCCTCCCGGCTTGGCGCCGTCAACCAGGTCACCCAGCCGATCGCTACCAATCCAGCGACTATGATCGCCGACACTGTCCAAACGAATCTATCCTGTCTCATCGCAACTCCTTTTTTTGAGCTAGTGATTTATTCCTGTCCTCTGAATTACGTCAGCGTCGTGGTTGGCCACCATCGGTTCGCTGTTGCAGACATTCTATCGCCTCAGTGATATCAGGAGGAAGCGGTGCCACGAACTCCATTTCCTCGCCGGAGACAGGGTGTTGACAGCTGATGAAACGAGCATGTAAAGCCTGCCGCGCAAGGGCAACCTTTTCGGAGTCGCTAATCGCTGGAAAGCCACTTAGGTCAGCTCGCGACACCTGACTGCTGTGGCTATAGAGCCGGTCGCACAGGACCGGGCAACCGACATATGCCAGGTGAACCCGAATCTGGTGTGTCCGTCCGGTCCGCGGACGCGCGTGCACGACAGAAAACGGACCATAAACCGAGGCGGTTTCGTAAAATGTTTCGGCGTTCCGGACACCGGGCCCCGCAGGGCGGACGGCCATCCTTGTGCGGTGCTGAGCGTGGGAACCAATACCCGTTCGAATGATGTCACGGTCGTGATCGGGCCTGCCATGTACAATGGCCAGATACTCTTTCTTAATCGTGCGAGCCTCAAACTGCGCTGCCAATAGCTGATGGGCCCGGTCCGTTCTAGCCACCAGAATGACGCCCGTCGTATCTCGATCAAGCCGGTGCACGATGCCAGGCCGCGTGGGACCACCCACGCTGCTCAATTGCTGAAAATGGTAACAAAGGGCGCTGGCTAAGGTCCCACTCCAGTGCCCTCGCGACGGATGCACTACCATATCGGAAGGCTTGTTGACCACGACCATGGCCTCATCCTCGTAAATAATGTCAAGTGGGATATTCTCCGGTTGTGGCCCCTCGGCCACAGTCTCTGAAAACCGAGCCTCAACCCGGTCTCCCTCGGAAAGTCGGTAGGATGGCTTGCGGGCATCCCCGTTGACTGTCACCTCGCCCTGTTGGATCGAACGCGTGATCCGAGACCGACTCATCTCCTCGACGCAGGCGGCCAAGAACTGGTCAAGCCGAGCGCCGGCCTGCTCCGGCTCCACCCTCAACTCTCGATCCTGACCACTGGGCATGCGTCACTCCACAGATCTCGCGGACAAAAGTCCCTGCTGCTAGGGAGTCGATGGCTTGGCAGGGTCTGCAGGTTCTTTAGCAGGTTCTTTAGCAGGTTCTTTAGCAGGTTCTTTAGCAGGTTCTTCAGCAGGTCCGGCCGCCGGTGCTACAGGATTGCCCAAGTCCGGTCCACCACCCGGAAGGGCACCGGGATTAAAGGGGGGCAGACCCGCTGGATTTTGACCAGCACCCGCCGGCGGCGGCTCAGGCGGCTCAGGTAATTCCTGCTGGCTCAGCCATGAGGAAAAGTTCGTGGCCGCAATGCCCTCTTCTTCACCAGGCCACACATCGCCAGAAACCGGCTTGAGAATTCTGAGGCGAGATTCCGCCATCGCCCGAATCCCCTGACTGACGTCGTCCTTGGAAAGCTCCCTGTAATATTTACGGGCCACATTCATGTTTTCGAGGTGTACGTCACTGTCCGGACTCACGTTAGCAAGTCCCTCGCAGGCCTGCGCATATCCGTAGCGAATCCGCTCATCCAGATCTTTATCGGTGATTTCATTGAGTTCAATCAGGTCCCCGTAGCTCTGCTTAGCCAACCTTAGAAGATTTGCCGCTTCGACTTTCTCAGAGTAAAGCTGTCGCATCCCAGCAGCGAGACGGGCATCGCCGGCAGCGGCGTGGACCCAGTTCACGTGCCGGTGCGTACTGTGTTCTGCTGCAAGGGCGTCTAGATCACTAGCCAAGTTGCTATAGTCACCAGCTTTCGGAGCGCTTCTCAGCAGGCCTGATTTAGCCTGTTCCTTTTCAATCGTGATCTCCAGGAATTCCTGCCAGAACTCTGCATCCTTGCGCTCTTGATTCCCGCGATATAAACTTACGCCGCCCAGGGACACAATGAGCACGGCAAGGACAACCAGGCCTGGTGCCAAGAAAGGCCGGAGGCGCTGAATCGCCCTACCCAGTCGATCTGCGAGAATATTCGTCTGTAATTCCTGGCGTCGATTTTTCTTCATGGTTTTACCGTTTCTTCTATCGTCCCTTCAACCAGCCAACACCTTAATGCGGTTACCGCTGGAGTCCCTTTGACAGTACCTCTCATCAAGGCGCAAGTATAGAAGCGGTTGATGGATAAGGTCAAGGTCGGTGACGGAACTCGCCCCCTTCCCCCACGGTCCGGACCCCGTTACGATTCTTGCATGGAAGGAACCTTGAACCCATCTCAGCAGCAGGCGGTCCAAATAACGAGTGGACCCCTGCTGGTACTGGCCGGAGCGGGCAGTGGCAAAACGCGTGTTGTCACGCTGCGAATCGCGGAGCTCATCCGTCTTGGCACATCACCCGAACGTATTCTGGCTGTTACGTTTACGAACAAGGCGGCCTCTGAAATGACCTCCCGCGTAGCCGCAGTACTCGGCGGTCGACGCAAGGCAAAACCACTTGTCTGTACCTTCCACTCCTACTGTGTACGGATTCTTCGGAAGCATATTCAGCAGCTAGGCTACCCAAAAAGGTTCACCATTTATGCCCGTGGGGACCAAGAGGGACTTGCCCGCACCGTACTGCGCCAAATCCACGTCCCGAGCAACCAACTCCGACCCGGCGACCTGCTATTCTTCATCAGTTCATGGAAATCACGTGCCATTGATCCGGCCCAGGCGGAAGCACTGGCATCCACCGACAAGGAACACATCGCCGCCGTAGGCTATCGACGATACCAACGTGAACTCAAGAGCCAGGGCGCCGTCGACTTCGACGATCTATTGCTTTGCACCGATGACCTGTTTACCCGTTTCCCGGAGATCCGGAAGCAGGAGGCAGGCGCTTTTGATCACGTCTTGATCGACGAATACCAGGACACGAATGCAACACAATACCGAATCGTCACTGCCCTCGCCAAAGATCACCGCAATCTTTGCGTGGTGGGTGATGATGACCAGTCAATCTATCGCTGGCGTGGCGCCGAGGTGCAGCATCTACTCCGCTTTTCAGAAAACTGGCCAGAGGCGGTAACGGTTACACTGGAAGAAAATTACCGTTCCACGGCTTCTATCCTTGAATTAGCAAACCAGTTGATTTCCTATAACCGAATGCGGTTTCCCAAGGTCCTGCGACCGGCCAGACCCGCCGGCGACAAACCCCGTATCCTTCAATATCCAGACGAGAACGCTGAGGCGGCTGCCATCGTCAACGACATCCGCGCACGTATCAACGAGGGGTACTATGAGCCTCGTGATTTTGCCATACTTTTCCGGACGAACGAACAACCGCGAGCCATTGAGACGGAGTTACGAAAAGCCAAGTTACCGTACGTTTTGATCGGCGGACTGTCTTTCTTCGACCGCCGCGAGATTCGAGACCTCCTGGCCTATCTTCGTCTACTGGTCGACCCAGAGGACGAATCGGCGCTGCTGCGAATCATCAACACCCCACCGCGCGGACTCGGTGCCAAAACCGTCGAGCACCTGGTCACTGCGGCAACGCGAGCCGGCCTACCTCTGTGGAGCTTGCTGGATGACGATGAAATTACGGGAGGACTCTCCCGCGCGGCCCGTGCGGGGCTCTCCGAATTGGTCGACCTGGTTGGCGAGTTTCGTCACCAAACGAATTTTCGACCTCTCGACGAACTTGCTCACGATCTCATCAAACGCATCAAATATGAGGGCGAGCTTCATCGCCTTTACCCAGAGGAAAACGAATTCGAAAGCCGCTGGAATTCCGTCCAGGAAATCGTGAACGCCCTGGCCGCTTATCAGAAATCAGCATCCCGACCCGAACTTCAGCAATTCATCGATGACATTTTGCTCGGAAGCCTCGAGAATGACCAGGAACGCGACTCGCAGCTAAAACGCAACGCGATAGTTTTGATGACGTTGCATTCCGCCAAGGGGCTCGAATTCCCCCACGTCTACATGGCAGGCCTCGAAGAGGGTTTACTGCCACATCACCGTAGTATCAAGGAAGATGGCGAGGCGCTCAACGAAGAACGTCGCCTCTGCTATGTGGGAATTACGCGAGCGCAGGAATACCTGACCCTGTCGATGGCCCTCACAAGAATGAAGTGGGGTAAACCACGTGACACCCAGCCCAGCCGGTTCCTGTTCGAGATGATCGGCAGCGCCGACAATCCCCACACCGGTACTGCAGGCAACGGGAGGCAGGCTTCCTAGCCCTGTCCAACCCATCCAAACCGATAACGTATTACCGCCAGCGACATTTTCTCTTAATTATGCTGGCACAAACAGCCGCTTTTCGCTTTAATCAAGACGAACGTAACCGGTTCCCATCTCCCCTCATAACTTCCATCGACGCGCCCATGTCCACCATAAGCTCGAAACCGAACCCCATCAGGCGTGGACTTCTCTTCGTCGTAAGCTCATTGCTCTTCGCCACGCTTCTCTGGTGGTGGCTGGAATCCGATAATCGCCCGCCGCTCGTTACCAAGACCGTCGCCCTGAAACACCTCCAAAAAATGCACCAGGCCATCGGCCTCCTTGAAAACGCCGTCCGGACATCGCAATTCGATTCCGCCAACACGATTTTTACCGATCTGGCAAACGCCCATCCGAACCAGTTAATGCCACTGCGGAACCTGGCCGTGGGACGATACCTCGCAATTCGCGCAACACGCGATGCCATGGAGAATTCTAAACTTCCGCCAGGCAGCAAGACTGCGACCATCCGCCAGTCAGTTACTTTAGCCGAGCAGGCTGTCGAGACCCTGATCAGGTTTGCCCCGCGCTCCGCGATTGCCCACCTCCTCGCAGCCCGCGTGACCCTGGCGAGCGACCTCGGCAACGCCGACAAATCCCGCGACGGACTCACCGAGAAGGCACTGACCTATCTTCGAACGGCTCGCAGCCTTGACCCGACTAACCTGGCCGTGGCCTACGCGATCTACGAGGCGGCAAAAAATAGCGACGATTCTAAATTGGCAGTGGAACGGGCTGCGGCGCTCAAGACGGCCCTCGGAATTGCCCCCGGCAACATTGCCATCGCCCGTCTCTACCTTGCCGAACAGGCCGCGACCCAGGACCCCACTATTCTCGAAACGATAGCTACTGCCAGGGAGTCCACAACCGCACTCCGGCAACACCTACTGCGAACTGGACAGGATCTCGATCCCTGGAAATATCTTTCTGACGCCACGAAGGCCCTCGACGATAACGACTGGCCTGGGGTTCAGCAAAATGCCGCTTTCTTTGACAATATCGTCCGCCCGCAGGATTACGCGCGGAGCGACCGATTACGATGCGACCCTCACTCGCTTGAATTCCTGATCCATGATTTCGACGAGACGTTTCACGAGCGTTACCAAGCACGGGACACATCCACCGGGGATCCGATATCCATTAGTTTTGGTTCCTTCCCCTGGCAACCAACGCCGATTGCCATCTCCCGGGGTGAAGATTTCCGGATCGTTGATTTTGACCTGGACGAGCGCCCGGATTTTCTCGTGCTGAGCGATGCGCGGCTAACGGTCTATCGTCAGGCCTCCGCCGGGGAACCCTGGTCTGAGATGCTGACGCAGCGTGTACCGGACGGCTACACGCAGCTGCTCGCTGCTGATCTTTACATGGTGGACGATACCAAACGCTCACGAAAACTGACTCGCCCCGCCGACGGAAAGGCCCTGGATCCTTCCCAGGGACCGCGCCACAATACTTACATGGGAGTCGTACTTTACGGCCCCGCCGGCGCGATCGTATATCGCAACAACCTTGATCGTTCGAAAGAAAGTAAAACACCAGCCTTCACCCTTGTGGAACAACCCGCAGACTTCAATCACCTGAAGTCGATCCTGTCGGTTTGCCCTGCCGACCTGGACCACGATGGAGACCTCGACTTGGCCATCTCCTCCGAGGCCGGGGTATCACTCTGGTTTAACCGCGGAAACATGACCTATGTCGACATGAGCACCCTGTCCACGCTCCCTTCAAAAGAAACCTTGATTCGTCGCTTTGCTGCTGTTGACTGGGATCGCGACGTCGACATTGACTTGTTAGCCATTGGCCCGGATCGAACCAGCTTTGGTGTTTTCGAAAACCTTCGGCACGGCCAGTTTCGCTGGCGGCCTCTTCATGATACCCATCCAGCGGTTGAACCGGGCAACGACCTGCGCGTCGTGGAACTTGATGGCAACGTGTCCTGGGACCTGCTGCTAGCCGGCCCCAAGGGACTTCAGACGCTGTTGACCACCACTTCGCGCCCCGGCGCCGTGCGGCCACTCAGCACTCACCAGGCTCGCACGGAGTCAACATCCCACTTGCGGCCGTGTGATTATGACAACGACGGATATACCGACCTGTTTTGCCTGTCAGACCAAAGAGCCACCTTGTACCGCGGCTCGGCCGGCGGTCGTTTCGCCCCAGTCACCACGCCCGGACTGGGTCAAGCCAACGGCGTGATCTCAATCCAGGTTGCCGATCTCGACCAGGATGGCGATCAAGACCTGGCTCTCTTGACGCCCGAGGGCATCGAACTGAGACGCAACCAGGGAGGAAATACCAACCACTGGCTCGACATCCGAATCATCGGCAAGGACGACGAGCAGCAAACCGGGCGTGTTAATCATTACGGTATCGGCAGCATGCTCGAGATTCAGTCTGCGGGACACTACCAGGCCCAGGTTGTCACCGAGGAGACCACTCATTTTGGACTCGCCAAGGCGGAACGGGCTGACCTGGCCAGGATGCTTCTTACCAACGGAATTCCGCAGGGGGTGGTGTTACCCGAAGCGAATCAGCTGATCGCGGAGCCACAGGTTACCAAGGGCTCGTGCCCCTTTATCTACACCTGGCGAAACGGACATTTTGAATTCTTGACAGATTGCCTCTGGGGAGCGCCGATCGGACTCCAGGTCGCCGAAGGTGTTCAGGTACCCGGTAGGCCCTGGGAATACCTTGCCATCCGGGGAAACGAGCTGCAGCCGGACGACGGCGTTTACCGCATCAAGTTCACCGAGGAGCTCTGGGAAGCGGCTTATTTTGATCACGCCGAACTGCTCGTGGTCGATCATCCCGCTGACGTCATGATCTATACCAATGAAAAGGTAGGTCCCGGCGCTATCGCCGAACCAACTATTCACGCAGTTCGGGAACCTCGATCACCTCGATCCCTAACCGACCAGCACGGAAATTCGCTGAACAAGTTATTGGCTGCGCAGGACAATCGCTTTGCACGGGCTTACGACCATAAATATCGGCAGGGTCTGGTGGATGAACATTTCGTAGAGATCGATCTTGGAACGATCCCTGGGGAGGCTGCCGTCAAGCTCTTCCTCACGGGCTGGATCCAGCCGACAGACACGTCGTTGAATATCGCTTTTTCCCAGAATCCAGATCTGGCGGGCCCACGTCTTCCCTTCGTCCAGGCCCGGGATTCTGTGGGCAACTGGAACACGATTATCGACTACATGGGCTTTCCCGGGGGCAAAACCAAGACTATCGCAATCGACCTGGCCGGCAAATTGCCTCCTCAGAGCAGTCGGCTACGTATCGTGACCTCTGCCGAGATCTATTGGGACCACATCTTTTTCACTGTCGGCCCAACGACGGCCCCATTAAAGGTGACTCGGGTACTTCCTGGTTCGGCAGAACTCGTCTATCGCGGATTTTCGAAGCGACTTCCCAGGCAACCGCTGGGCCCTGAGCTCTTCAGGTATGCCGAAACCACCAAGTCACCACTCTGGCCTCCCATGCAGGGACATTTCACCCGCTATGGTGACGTCTTACCCCTCCTCAGCGAAAATGATGACCAGATGGCTATTCTCGGGTCAGGGGATGCGTTGCTTGTGGAGTTCCCTGCTCCCGTTACAGATGTCCCGGCAGGCTGGACACGCGACTTTATCTTGCATACCGTGGGATGGGATAAGGATGCGGATCTAAATACGGTCTACGGTCAATCCGTGGGCCCATTACCGTTCCAGGCCATGACCAGCTACCCAATACCTCCCACGCAGGATCACGGGACGGGACGATCCTATCGCGAGTACCTCGATCGTTATCAGCACCGCAGCCAACATCCGCTACACTTTTGGCGTTACGTTCACGATTATCTTCCTGAGAATCACCATCAATGACCTACCGCATCAAGAATATTCGCCTCTTGGTCCGCGAAACCAAGCCAGCCCGTTTTGCCCTTTCCCTGGGAAAAAAAGCGCAGGGCGCCGCACCACCTAAAAAAACGACCAGTCCACTCTGCCACGTGCACCTGGAACTGGAAGACGATCAGGGCCGACAGAGTTTCGGCTGCTCAGCTGACCGCCTTTCTGTACGCTGGCTCGATAAGCGACCTCAACGCAGCAAGACGACTAAGTTGCGTGATTTGGTCCAGCTGCTAGAGACGGCGAGCGGGTACTATCTCGAGAAACCAAATTTCGAAACGCCCTTTGATCACTGGCTGTCCAACCACACCCGAATCATGGACAGGGGCAAATCGCAGGGGCAAGAGGATCTAACCTCAACCTACGTCTCTTCCCTGTATGAACGTGCCCTAATCGACGGCGTGTGTCGTTTAGCCGGTCACAGTTTATTGGAAATGCTTGCTTCCAACGCCCTTGGATTCAAACCTTCCCGGATACATCCGGCAGTCAAGCAGGACGAGCCTTCAGCCTACCTGCCTCCTCGACTACGAACTGCCATCGATATCCGACATACCGTGGGATTCTTCGATCCACTGGACGAAACGGACTGGCCCCGCTCGCAACGCCTCAATGATGGCCTTCCGGAGACCCTCAGCGAAATCATTACGGCCTACGGCATCCGCTATTTCAAGGTCAAGGTCTCAGGCAATCCCGCCGCCGATCTAAAACGACTGGCCCGCGTCTGGGACATCCTTCCTCATGCCGAGGAACCCGTCGTGACACTCGACGCCAACGAAGCCTTTGAGGACCCCCAGGAATTCGTCCGGTTTCTCAGGCAGCTAGAGCGGGACCAGCTGGGTCTATTCCAGCACATTTCATTCGTTGAGCAACCTTTCCCGCGTCGAATTTCACTGTCTCCGACAACCGCACCCGCAATCAAGGCCGCCTCACGGCTGAAACCACTCGTGATTGACGAGTCGGACGCCACGCTAGACGCCTTTCCACGGGCCGTGTCACTGGGCTATTCAGGCACCTCCCACAAGAATTGCAAAGGGACTTTCAAATCACTCGCAAACCGTGCCCTCATGCTTCATTACCTTGACCGACAGAAGAATCTCTTCATGTGTGCAGAGGATCTGCAAAATCTTCCGGTCGTTCCGCTTCAACAGGATTTGGCCATGGTTTCGATCCTGGGAATCACCCACTGCGAGCGAAACGGACATCATTACAATCGCGGCCTCTCCATGTTGTCCCCGGCCGACAAGGCCTCCGTCGCTCGTCATCATACCGATCTCTACGAGGAACGGGACGGTGAATGGTATCTGAAAGTTGCCAACGGGCAAGTTCGCATCAACAGTCTTTTCGCACCCGGCTTCGCCGTGCGAGACGAACCCGATTGGGACTCGATGCTTGACTTGCGCAAATGGGTCGATCAACGATACCCGGCCTGATCAGATTCACCGTTCCCTGACGTCCCACTCGACATTAATCGAAAGTGACATTATGACCATCAATATACGACCCTACCAGGATGCCGATCTTCCCCGCATCCAGGAGCTGACCGTCGACGCTTTTGAAACTGTTTGCATTGACCGAAACATCGAGGATCAGTTTGGCGTCATTGGCAAACGAGACTGGGCGTGGCGCAAGGCACGTCACCTGACCCTGGATGCCGAACGCGAACCTGCCGGGATCCACGTGGCCGAGGATGGTGATTCGATTGTGGGTTACATTACCACCTGGTCTGATCATGACGCCGGCATTGGAAACATTCCCAACCTCGCCGTCGATCGCAATTACCGCGGTCAGGGTTTGGGCCGACAACTGATCGCCTTTGCGCTCGATTCTTTTGAAACCGCGGGGCTCAGCCATGCCCGGATTGAAACACTCGACCAAAACAAGGTTGGCCAGAAGCTTTATCCTTCCATGGGATTCCGAGAAGTGGCCCGTCAGATCCACTACTGCATGGACCTTTCGGACCGCCAGGGTGCGTCAGATTAGCTCAGCTGACCTCGACCGCCGCCTCGCTATCGGCCCTTAGATAAATAAAGTTATTGCCGAGTCGCCCGTCATAGTTACCGGCGGAAATACGCATCAATCCCGCCGTGTCTCGACAGGCTTCAATCGCTTCCCTGGTAGCGTGAGCTACGGTGTCAAGATCACGGCCATTAATAATAATCTCCATGATGGATGTGACTCCCTCAGGAACCCGAGATTCATTTCCCAACTCTTCCTTGAGAGTGGGGCAATAGGCCTCGAATGTGCTCGCGAACAGGAAGGAATATCGACTTCCCGCCTTCGAAGCGCTGGAGGCCACGCCTCCCGGGAAGGTGGTAATCGCACCGGGGACTCCATCCACTGCGGCAGCTGCTTTTTCCGCCGCTTCGATGGCGGAATCTTCATGGGAACCCATGAACCACAGGTTTCCACCCATGATGCCATCCTCGTACCCCATGCGGCGATCGATAATAAATTCGCCTCCCATGGTTGGTATGACCCAGACGGGCCGCTCATGACGGATTTGACGTTGCTGGTAACCATCGCCGAAGAAGGCAACTTTTCGCCCCAGGTGATAGTAATTCTCGGAATCCAGCAGGTTGAAACAGCTCGCGGTCGGGCACGTCAGGACATTCTGGCTGATGCGTGCGATCAAGGCCTTCTCAAGTGCGCGAACCCGATCCTTACGGAAACGCGGTACATGGAACTGAAGCACTGCGCCGGGGCGACCGTCGGGTGTCGTGAATGAAACGTCGCCTCCAGGCCCCACCAGGCGATCCAGACCTGCTTCGCAATCGCACATGATCGTGCTGGAGGCATGACCTGTAGATGCATTAATTGCGTGCTGAAGCCACTTGCCGTCACGGGCCGTCACCAGCACCTCTGCATACAGGCTTCGAAAAGCCTCCGCGTAGGTATCCTCGACAAGCACCTCATCAACCGTAGACATCCGTGCGCTCCGTCGGTACAAGAATCATGAACGGGAAAGTTTCCTGGCGAGCTAGTCTTCTGTTCGACCACGTCCCTTGTAAATGCGATCCTCTGTGATCACGCTATCCATGTAAATGTCGTGAGCGGCCATCGGGATTTCCGGAAACATCTGACACTCAAAGGCAATTGCAACCAATGCGGTGTCGGGCCTCGCCAGCTCAAGGCATTTATCGTAGTAGCCCTTTCCGTGACCAGTTCGACCTCCCTCGTAATCGAAGGCAACCCCCGGAACCATGATGAGATCGATTTCTGCAACCGGAACCTGCTTCTCGGCAACGCTACGAAGCTCGTCACGCGGCTCAAGGATCTTGTACATGCCAATTTCTATTTCCGACATGTCTTCCAGCAAGAACAATTCCAGTTCACCGTCAACGCAGTAAGGTACCACGATTCTCTTGCCGTGCCCGAGCGCGGTCTCCAGCTTGTTTCGCGTTCGCACTTCGGATCGCACGTCGACGTAAAACATCACCGTTTCCGCTGATTCATATTGCGGCAAGCCCATGAACCGATCTACGATCTGTGAGCTGAGCGTATCCTTGTTCGCCTGTTCGCGTCGATTCGCATGGGCAAGTTTACGAATTTCATTCTTGTACGCTGTCAGATCACTTGTTTGCGTATCGGCCATGTTTAACATCCTGTCTAGAAAAGAAATCGGTCCGTCTCGCCGGCACAGTGCGCCGGCTCATTCCTTCAGCGCCAACCCAAATTATCAGGTCAGGCCATATTGAGGTGCCGGCAGTATCCTATCACAATAGGGATCTTCGGCAAGCGTTTTCTTGACCCAAATGACCCCCTTCAGGCCTTTACTCTCGCATGCTACTTGACCGCACCTGGATTCTCCTGCTTTTGCTACCGGGCCTGCTGGTTCCCGGGACCTGCGCAGGCGATCCAATCCGGAAATTACAGGCTACAGCGACCCATCTAGGCGGTGCAAGCTGGGGTCACTGGGGGGCCCGCCCCGACCTCTACCAGAACTGGGACTATCACAGTAACCGCCTCATACCGGTTTACACGTTCGGGATGGAACTGACCGCCTACCGTGGCGTTAACAGCATCTACCGCAAGCCTGACAAGTTAATGCAACTTTACGGCCGCCTACCGCCGGGAACGCTTAACCGATCCGCTGACTATTTTGACCAGACGCAGTTGCATGCACTCCAGGAGACTGCCATTGCCCAGGGAAAGAAGCATATTTTCCTCGTCGTCTTTGACGGATTGGACTGGCACACCACCCGCGCCGCCGCCGCCTATCGCTCTGGTTCGGGGTCCTATTCGCAGGGCAGGGGCGCCGGCCTTTCCTTCCAGGATTATCGCGGTGCCCCAAGCGATTTCGGCTACATGGTTACGAGTCCACACAACACGGGCACATCACCCGACGTCGACCTCCAGACGCTGCCTCAGGCCGGCGGCGCTGTATCCGGCGGTTACCATGCCGAGCTGGGTGGCCATACCCCCTGGGGCCGTCCTCGTTTTCTTGATTACCTTACGGGATCGCGACCCGCCTGGCCGGATCCAGTCACCGATTCTGCCGCGGCAGCCACCGCCATGGCCAGCGGCCATAAAACCTACAATGGCTCAATCAATATCACACCCAGCGGCCGACCGCTCGAGCCAATCTCGCGCCGTTTACAGCGTGAGCGAGGATTTTCGGTTGGGGCTGTGACAAGCGTACCCATATCCCATGCAACGCCGTCCTGTTCTTATGCGAACAACGTCACCCGCAATGATTTCCAGGATCTTTCCCGCGACCTCCTCGGCTTACCGTCAATCTCCCATCCACACGAACCGCTTCCCGGATTAGATGTCTTGATCGGCGCTGGTTGGGGCGTCTTCCTGGGCAGCGACCCTAACCAGGGAAGCAACTTTGTCCCAGGCAACCGGTACCTGTCCCGAGGTGACCAGAAACAACTTCCGTATCGATATGAACTTGCAGTCCGCACTTCCGGCGTATCAGGCCGCCAACGGCTTCTATCCGCAGCATCCACTGCAGCCGCCAAGGGGCGTTCACTTTTCGGATTTTATGGTACACCCACGGGCCATTTACCATTTCGAACAGCTGACGGTAAATTCAATCCCGTCCAATCGATTCGGGATGTCGAAACCTACCTCCCTGGCGATCTCTCTGAAAACCCTACCCTCGCCGACATGACCGAAGCCGCTCTCCGGGTACTTGAGCGCAACAAGAAGGGTTTCTGGCTCATGGTTGAAGCAGGCGATGTCGACTGGGCGAGCCACGACAACAATATTGATAACTGCATTGGCTCCATCCTCAGTGGTGCCGAGGCTTTTGACGTCATCACTGATTGGGTGGAAAAACACCATGCCTGGAAAAACACGCTGGTGATTGTTGCGGCTGACCATGGACACCTTTTTTCCCTGCGCGACACAACACCGTTCTCACGCGCCACCACGGTCAAAGCGGATCCCGGGAAAGCTCCGTCGAATCCTACTCCTTAACCGGCGGACACCTCGAAATCCACAGCACCCCCAAAGGAACCTACCGATGACTAAATCCTCTTTGTTCCCCCGCAGGACATTTCTCAAAGGCGCCGCCCTGTCCAGCCTGGCTCTTCCCGTTGGTGGACGCAGTCACGGTTCCGCGGAGCCCCCTAAGAGCCCTCTTAAAATATGCGCTTTTATAAAGTTCATCCAGGACCTGCCTTACAAGCAATTGGCGGATACCGTAGCAGAACTCGGTTTTGACGGTATCGAAGCAACGGTTCGAGATGGTGGTCACGTACTTCCCGAACGCGTCGAAGAAGATCTCCCCAAGTTAGTAGAGGCTCTCAAGTCCGTGGGCCTCGAAATCACCGTGATGGCTTCAAGCGTCAATTCCCTGGCTCAGCCCCACACGCGGACGGTGTTGAGGACTGCGGCGGCGCTTGGCATAAAACGCTACCGACTTGCCTATTACCGGTACGATAACAAGAAGCCTATTCTTGATCAGTTGGATTCGCTAAAGCCGATCTTAAAAGACCTGACACAATTTCATAGCAAACTCGGATTACAGGGCGTTTACCAGAACCACGCTGGAGCTCGCAGCGTGGGTGCGCCCGTCTGGGACCTGCAGCGACTCATGGCAAATCACCCGGTGAAAGACCTGGCGATCGCTTTTGACATCCGCCATGCCACCGTGGAGGGCGGTCTCTCCTGGCCACTCCAGTTCCAGTTATCCCAGTCACACCTGGGAGCCGTGTACGTCAAGGATTTCACCTGGGACAAGAACCGCAAGCCGGTCAATGTTCCGCTCGGTACAGGCCACGTCGATACTCGCTTTTTCTCTTTACTGAAAGAATCGCCGTTCACCGGCCCAATTTCACTTCACGTTGAATATCTCCCCAAGGCGGGGGTTGCGGCTAACATTACGGCCCTTAAGAATGATCTTGCTACCCTGCGAAAACTGTTGGCTTAATCACCGGAACGCGCCAGCTAACCCACGAGGAACCCTATGACCTCACAACCTACTCGTCGCAGTTTCCTGAAAATGGCTACTGCGGGATCCAGTTTCGCGGCTCTCGATACGAATTTCATGGGAACGCTCCCTAAGGTATCCGGTGCTGACGCTGTGCTTCCTCCGAATGCTGTACGACTTTCTCCCGAAATCGAGCCCCTTGTCCGTTTGATCGAACGAACCGACCGCCAAGAACTCCTCGAGTCCATCGGTTCCCGCATCCGAACCGGAACTTCCTACCAGTCGGTCCTGGCGGCGTTAATGCTGGCGGGCGTCCGCAATGTTCAACCACGGCCTGCTGTAGGCTTTAAGTTCCATGCTGTGCTGGTCGTCAATGCGGCGCACATTGCAAGCCTGGCCTCCCCCACCCAGCAACGGTGGTTGCCAATCTTCTGGGCTCTTGATTATTTCAAGTCCGCACAGGCCGACGACGTAAAAGAGAACAACTGGACCATGTCCGCGGTAAACGAATCTAGCGTGCCGAGCGCCTCCCGGTGCCAGGCTTCTTTCCAGAAAGCCATGGACGGTTGGGATGAAGGCGCCGCCGATGCGGCCGCCACGGGGATTGTCCGCCACCTGCCGTCCCACGCCGTCTACGAAATGTTTTTCCGCTACGGCGCCAGGGATTATCGATCCATCGGACACAAGGCGATTTTCGTCGCCAACAGCTGGCGAACCCTGCAATGCATCGGCTGGCGCCACGCAGAACCTATCGTCCGCTCGCTGGCCTACGCCTTACTTAATCACGACGGCGCCAATCCCTCCAAGGCGGACCACGAAGCGGATCGTCCGTGGCGAGACAATCTTGGCCGGGCAAAGCGATTTCGAGATGACTGGCTCGATGGCAAAAACAATTCGACTGCCACGCGAGAACTCTTAAGCACACTGCGCGGCGGCAATCACACCGCCGCCTGCGACCTCGTGCTAGAGCAAATCAACAACGGCGTTTCTCCACAATCCTTGTGGGATGCATATTTCCTGGACGCTGGCGAACTTCTCGTTCGCCAGCCAGCGATTATCGCCATGCACTCCGTGACAACGACGAACGCACTTCGATTCGCTTTTCGAACCACTGCGAATGACAATACGCGCCGCATGATCCTGCTTCAAACCGCTGCCTTCCTGACGCTGTTTCACCAGTCCATGCGAGAGCGTGGAAAAGTCAGCTCCTTTCAAATTGACCACCTGGAGGCATTCGACGCCAAGGTAGCGGACGACCTTTCAGCAGAGGCGATCTTTGCCGATGTAAGCAACAACAAAATGCGAGCCGCCTAACGTGTGCTCAGCTATCTTGACGAAAAACGATCACCGCAGGACTTACTCGCCCACGCAAGGCTACTGATGTTCCAGAAGGGTCGTGGATCCCACGACTACAAGTTTGGTTCTGCGGTCCTGGAGGATTACTACCAGGTATCACCCGCATGGCGAAATCGTTACCTGGCCTCGGCGGTTTACAATTTGCGTGGTACAAACGACCCTGATAGTCGGTTGCTAAAGAGATCACGGGAGGCCCTTGGCTAATCGCGTGGTACCCACGCGTCCCTAATTCCCCAGTTCGGTGGCCGTTTTCTCGGCACCTGCGAAGGCCCGCATGATATTCCCACTCATGATTTTATGGATATCCTTTTCGGCATAGCCACGGTTGAGTAGCTCCTGGGTAATCACCGGGTAAGTGGAAACATCCTCCAACTGACGCGGCAGCATGGAGACGCCATCGTAGTCCGACCCGATGCCCACGTGATCGATCCCAGCCACTCTTACTATATGGTCAATGTGATCCACAAGGTCATGAACCGTACCGGGTAACATCGGGTGCTTGGCACGCCAGCGTTTGCGTGCATTTTGATAATCCTCTTCCTTGGGAAATTCCTTCCTGAGCCGCCGCGATACGGCGAACATATCTTTCATGCGCCTGGCGGATTCCGGCTCAACGAACCCTGAAAAGAAGTTAACCATCACCACCCCGCCGTTCTTCGCCGTCAAACGGAGCACATCGTCCGGAACATTGCGGGGATGATCAGCAATTGCCCTGGCGGAGGAATGCGAGAACATGATCGGAGCCTTACTGATCCGCAACGCATCTTTCATGGTATCGGGTGACACGTGAGAGAGATCCACCATCATCCCTAACCGGTTCATCTCGCGAACCACCTCTTCCCCGAAAGCGCTCAGACCGCCATGTTTCGCCTCGTCCGTCGCTGAGTCTGCCCAGGCAAGCGTATCGGAATGCGTCAGGGTCATGTAACGGGCACCCAGGCGGTAAAGTCGTCGCAGGGTTTCAATCGAGTCCTCGATGCAATGACCACCTTCAACACCAATCAAGGAAGCTATTTTATTGTTAGCCCGTGCTGCCTGAATATCTTTCGTGGAAAGAGCCAACTGAAAGGTCCCTGGATATTTTTTTATCATGGCATGCACCAGTTCGATCTGTTCCAGCGTCTCACGCAGGGCCGTGCGCCTTTCTGCACGATCGGCCGGGACATAAACAGACCAGAATTGAGCGCCCACGTTGCCCTTGCGCAATCTCTCGATGTCTGTATGAAGGCTGGGTTGCGACTTAGCAATATCCAATCGCTCAAACGAGGACGAGGCATTGTTACGGATGGCCCACGGTAAATCATTGTGTCCATCCAGGATGTAACCCCGATTATGGATTTGCAGGGCCCGGGCAGTCACTTTGACAGGCGGTCGTGCGGGTTTCGTTTCAACCTTCCCGGGACCGTGCACAACCTGCCCGGGCTTTGCGCCGGTGTGTTTTCCATCCCGCAGAACCACCTGCCCATTGACTAACACATCACGGACGCCTACCGAGTACTGATGGGGCTTTTCAAAAGTCGCATGATCCTCGACGACCTGCGGATCAAAAACGACCACGTCGCCGTAATAACCTGCTTTCAAAAGACCGCGATATTGCAACTTTAAGTTCGCTGCTGGCAGTCCGGTCAACTTATGAATCGCTAATTTTAACGGTATCGCATTTTCTTCGCGTACATATTTACCCAGCAGCCGGGCAAAACAACCGTAAGCACGCGGATGTGGACTACTCTTCAAAAAAGCACCCGCCGGTGCCAGTGCCGCTGCATCCGAACCAAAACTGACCCATGGTAGCGCAACCTTTTTCTTGACGTTCTCTTCACTCATCAGGAAATAGACACATTCCACGCGGCTACCATCCTCGATC
>Ga0163108_10000832_pt1 | contig 22700 bp, 17 predicted proteins | sample Fk1155metaG_FD_109644 | JGI IMG/M metagenome (GOLD analysis project Ga0163108, IMG submission 109644) | Marine microbial communities from the Central Pacific Ocean - Fk160115 155m metaG | ecosystem: Environmental > Aquatic > Marine > Oceanic > Photic zone | place: The Central Pacific Ocean...
ACGCTTAGCAGCCTTCTTAGCAGGTTTACGCTTAGCAGCCTTCTTAGCAGGTTTACGCTTAGCAGCCTTCTTAGCAGGTTTACGCTTAGCAGCCTTCTTAGCAGGCTTCTTAGCAGCCTTCTTAGCAGGCTTCTTAGCAGCCTTCTTAGCAGGCTTACGCTTAGCAGCCTTCTTAGCAGGCTTCTTAGCAGGTTTACGCTTAGCAGCCTTCTTAGCAGGCTTACGCTTAGCAGTCTTTTTTGGTGCAGCTTTTTTGCGTGCAGCTTTCTTTTTTGCCATGACAGTTTTGTTCTTGGTTAAGGGCTTGTTAACGAGCCACTGTTAAGATGATGTTTTATAGATATCTTGCAAATGTTTTTTATAAAGATATTTAAAAAAAAATGTTAATTCCTCATCTATTTTCCAATATAATAGTAAAGTGTTAGACTTATCTTCAACTTTCTTAAAAAAGTTTTAATAATTTCTTACCATTACCTCAGTGCCACTATAAACATTTCCCGTTTAACCTAATTGGTAAACAGATATCAGCAAAATATAGCCGGAAAAAGGCTTGTTTCTGTCAATTAATTAATTACATCAAGCAGAATTCAATTCACTAATATCGTGCCCTCTTATTTCAAAAATTCTTAGAATAGTCTCTTCAATTAAATTGTTTGGGCAAGAAGCACCTGCGGTAATGCCTACAGTTATTGGTCGACTAGAATTAAAAAAGTTTCCTGAATATGTCGTCTTTTCCTTTTTTTCCTCTAAATCAAAATGCACAATTTGTTCAAAAGATTCCAAACATCTAGCATTCCGAATAAAAAATGAAGGCATTTCTTTCTCTCCTATTTCGACTAAGTGTGTCGTATTTGAACTATTGTAACCACCAACAACTAATAGCATATCCATTTCCAATTTGAGCATTTCATATAACGCATCTTGCCTTTCTTGAGTAGCTCCACAAATGGTATCAAAAAATTGGAAGTTGTCTTTTGCTAGTTCTTCATCCCTATCATTAATCGCCGTGTATAGTTTCTTTTGAATTTCTTCAGTTTCGCCTTTCAACATTGTTGTTTGATTCGCTACCCCTATTTTCTTCAGATGTTTGTCTGGATCAAATCCAGGTGAATAAGCATTACTAAACCTCTGTGAAAATTTCTCTTTGTCGCCACCTTTCCTTATATAATTACAAACATATTCACAATCCTCGATAGTAAGAATCACTAAGTAATGTCCCCCTATGCCATCAGTTGCCCTGCTGGCAGTTGCCCTCGTTTCCTCGTGATCTGCTTTACCATGGATAATAGCTGTAAAACCTCCCTTAGCGTAATTACGCACTCTCTTCCATACCCTCATCACATCGCCACACGTTGTATCTACTATTTGACAACCCTTTCTATCAATCTGATCCATTAATGTAATCTCTGCACCAAATGCAGGCACGATAACTATATCATCCTTGGTTAAATCGTTAATCGTGGCATCTGGATCGTCCCCCGCCAGATTCATAATCCCCATTTTTTGAAGTTGCTTATTAACCTCTGGATTATGAATTATTTCGCCAATCAAATAAATATTTTTTTTGGGGAAGACTTGCCTAGTCGCATACGCAAGATCTATGGCGCGCTCCACTCCGTAACAAAATCCAAATTCTTTAGCTAATATGACTGTAGTAGTATCGATTGAGTATCTACCTCCAGATTGTCTGAATCTTTCAACGATACGGCTACGATAATGCTGCTCCACCTCGGTCTGCACATGAGGCATAACTTCTGGTGTTCTTACATTAACACGCCGATTTTTTTTCTTCTTCTTATCCTGATTCTTATCTTTGGTCTGCATATCTACTAACCTTCTTCAAATAAAGAACCCTTTAATTCAAGGTCATCAAAATATTTTTTCGAAACCATATAGGAATTTTTAGGGTCAGGATCCTTATAATCTTTGGGGCGTCGGATTTTCTTTCCTATAGTTTGATCTTCAGGAAACGACTCAGCTATTTTTATTTGCGTTCCTTCATCTACCAATGCAAAAAATTTGGGGGCCACATTCTTATGAATGCGCAAGCACCCATGCGTCCTAGGAACAGGATGAACATATCCAGTATGAAATCCGTACCCAGTCTTAAACTCCACCCAACAGGGCATAGGATAACCTACATATTTTGATTTAGACGGCGTATCGATTCTCTTTCCAGCTCGGATATCATTACCACTAACATGAAAACCATAAGTATTAGATCGCTTTCTGGGTAATTTATTAAATGCTGTATATGTCCCAACCGGAGTTGGGGTATCTTGCCTACCAATACATGTTGCTGTTACTAAAAGGGGTCTCTCTCCCTCCATCACATATATTGCAGAATTACTTAAACTCACCTTAACGCTTACCGCGTTTTTATTTTTTGGCTTATAAGCCAAGCAATTATATGACCCTTGTTCAAAGCTATTGCAGTTAGCGTTTAAAAAAGTCACTGCCAGTGAAATCACCATCGCAGGAAATGCTCGGAAGTTTTTATGCGCCTTCACCTCTGTATTACTCAAACTAAAAATCTGAAACCGGTACATGCTTTGAATATATTTAAACAAAAATTGAAAATGGTAATCGCTTTCTAATAATTAACAATAAGTAAACACTTCATAAGTCTAATTAACCGCTTGATTAAGCAACACTTTGTTTGTGTTTCATTTTTATAAAGTGACTGGTTAATATTCAGGCGCTATTTTTTTGACTCTCTAAAATTCTCCACTGTATTTTCTATAAAAGGCACCATCTTATCAACTCGACCCCTACATTTATTACGCGTTAAATCCGAATGATTTGGAGGTCCATCAGGAAACTCATTTATTAAAGCCACCAGTAAATCAATTAAGCTTTCAACATCTTTAAGCTTAACATATTCCAAATCTATTTCCCCATCTTTGTTACAGTTATGATAATTCCCTAAAGGAACTGAAATGCCGGCAGCCTTAATTCCAAATGCTGCTAAAGCTGATGCCTCACATGCACCACCATCCAAAAGTGCTCGCTGAATTGGAATTTCATGTTTTTTTCCTGTCAGAAGAATTGATTCAGTTGCATCATTATCAAAAATAGTAATCCTGTCCCCAACTCTGCATATGGGCCCTTTTCCCATTGAAGAGCCACCCACCGGAACACTAGTCTCGATAGAAACAAAACATGAATCACTTGTGAACGGCCACTCCTCCGCAAGCTTTGTGGCCCCTACGAAACCAACCTCTTCTGAGCGGGTAAAAACTGCGCCAAATGATTCTTCATTTTGAGCAACATCTAAATGCTTAATTAATGAAACTATTGCTGAGCAACCCACTAAATCATCACATGCCCTTGATCTAATTTCATCATTAGAAATTTGAAAAGGAGGCAAATCCCACATGGCAAAATGACCAAATTTCTTTATAGGAAAATTAGTCTCGAGATACGAATCGGGGACACCTCCAAGAAAAACAAATTCATCTCTATATTTACTATTAGGAAAATCTTCACAGTTAGAATTTGGTAATTCAACAAATCCCGGATGATCCATGTGCGCACCAAAAATCCATTTAGGTGCCTTGTTATCTGGCCCAACTATGACAATGAGGTTACCAAATGAATCCCTTTTTATTCGAGCGGAATGACAAGATTTAAGCAAACTTTCAATCACTCCTAAAACATGATATTCATGAAAGGGTGCGGTCGGGGTACTTAAAATCGATTCTAGAACTATTGTAATTTCACTACTATCCATCCACTGTATATAGCTTTCGATTAGTTAGTTGACCATGAAATCCTCTGCCATGCAATTTCGGTATTACATAGAATGGATTGCTATAAATTGCATGAAATTCATTATTCCGTTAATTCCCCGTGCATTACTACTTCCTATTGCCAAAAATCTAGGAACAATTGCTTACATCTTCGATCGGCGAGGAAGAAAAACTGGAATTGCAAATATTCAATCAACAAACAAGTTGGGAGGCATCTCTGATTCGAATGCCGCTAAGCTCATACGAAAAAGCTACCAGTCCTTTACTCTAAGCATGTGTGACCTTTTTTGGGCTTCAAATATAAATGAAACAAATTATTCAAAATTTATCCAAGTCGAATTTGAAAATAGAGAAGCGTATGAGAAAGCTCGACAAAATGGAGCGATATGGGTAACCCCCCATTATGGAAACTTTGAACTCATTAGCCTTGTCATGGGATTCTATAAAACAAAATTCACAGTTGTTGCACAGGATTTTAGAAACCCACGATTAACTGAAATTTTCAAACGTGCGAGGGAACATAGTGGACACAAAGTTATTTCCTCTAAACGGGCCACGGTCAGATTATTTAAAGCTTTAAAATCAGAAGAAAATGTTGCATTCCTTACTGATCTAACCGTGCCCCCAGGAGCTGATTCAATTCCTATACGTTGCTTTTCTCTAATAACATCAGTTACCAGACTTCATGCATTCTTGAACCGCAAAACTAATGCCCCTATCATACCAGGAATTTCGATTCCTTGTTCGGACGGAACTTACATTATGAAAGTTTTGAGCCCACTCGATATACCTGATGGATGTGATGAAGAGGCAATAGCTCAGAAATGCTGGGACATTTTTGAACCTTATATATGTGAATTCCCTGAACCTTGGCTTTGGATGTATCGACACTGGAAATACAAGCCAAGAAAGACTGTTAATGAGACTTATCCTTACTATTCCCATGTCTCCAAGAAATTTGATGATTGGATCAGAAAAACAAAAAAAAACTAAACACCCACAGGCGATAAATCTCCAGGATTCACACCCTCATCCATAGAATCACCCTCATTTTTTTTGGGCAATTTAGCTTTATTATCATCAAAATCTGGCGGAATAGGACTTGGAGGAGGATTACCCATCTCACCATCTTCCATTAAATCTTTAATTTGGTTTGCATTCAATGTTTCAAATTTCAATAAAGCATTAGCGATAAGATCTAATTCTTCTCTATGACTTAAAAGCAACTCTCTAGCTTTATTATATGCGGTGTCAATAAAGCGTTTAACTTCATTGTCGATTTTCTGGGCAGTATCTTCAGAGTAAGATCTAGAAGCGGTCATGTCACGAGCAAGAAATGTATGCTCTTGATGGTCTCCATATTCCACCATTCCTAAGTCTTCACTCATTCCCCACTGACATACCATTTTCCTTGCTACATCTGTTGCCATTTTAATATCCCCACCAGCTCCATTAGTTACATCCCCAAAAACTATCTCTTCAGCTACTCGACCACCCATTGCTACCACTAAATGGTCCTGCATTTCAAATTTACGTTGGGTGTATTTATCTTCTTCAGGCAAGAACATTGTCACCCCTAAAGCCGGACCTCTTGGTATTATAGTGACCTTGTGTAACGGATCTGTATACTCAAGCAATTCATTCAAAATAGCATGACCTGCTTCATGATAAGCGGTGTTCTCTTTTTCTTTTTCACTTAGAGCCAAACTTCGCCTCTCTTTTCCCCAACGCACTTTATCTCTAGCCTCTTCAAGTTCACTTAAGTTTATCGCTTTAAGTCCTTTCCTTGCAGCCATAAGAGCCGCTTCATTAATCACATTGGCTAACTCTGCTCCCGAATATCCTGGCGTACCCCTCGCTATGACCTCCAAATCGACTCCCTCAGACATCTTAACCTTCTTAGCATGTACTTCTAAAATTGCATGCCTACCACGAACATCAGGCAAACCTACAGTTACTTGACGATCAAAACGACCAGGACGTAGCAATGCTGGATCTAATACATCAGGCCTATTAGTTGCAGCAATTATGATTACCCCTTCTTGGGTTTCAAATCCATCCATTTCAACTAAAAGTGCATTCAAAGTTTGTTCACGCTCATCATGCCCTCCACCCAAACCATGTCCTCTGTGCCTTCCAACAGCATCGATCTCATCAATAAATATTAAGCATGGAGCATGTTTCTTACCCTGTTCAAACATATCACGTACCCTTGAAGCTCCTACTCCAACAAACATCTCAACAAAATCAGAACCACTAATGCTGAAAAAAGGAACATCAGCTTCACCTGCAATTGCTCTGGCCAATAATGTTTTTCCAGTACCTGGGGCGCCAATCATTAAAACTCCTTTTGGTATCTGCCCACCTAATCTTTGGAACTTTTTAGGATCCTTTAAGAAATCAACAAGCTCTGAGACTTCTTCTTTTGCCTCCGTAACTCCTGCAACATCTTTAAATGTTACTTTTTTGGTGTCCATGTTAAGCATCTTTGCTTTGCTCTTACCAAAACTCATTGCCCCTCGCCCAGCCATTTTCATCTGCTGACGGAAAAAGAAATATAAAATAAGAAGAATTAGAATAATTGGAAGTATAGCTATGATTAATGACCCGAAAGCGTTACTTACATATTTGGGGGTATACTGAAGATCATTATCTTCGAGAAGTTTAATCAGTTCTTCTTTTTGGAAATCAATGTTAACCGGAACTTCAATTTTTACTGGGCTCGACGGTCCACCATCTATCTCAGGGCCTTTTTTCTTTGCAATGAGAATTTCTTCAGTGCTGTCTTGTGTCCTGACCAACTCTAATGGCTCTTTATCATTTTTAATGATCTTCCCATCTTGGAGTAATTTTTCAAAAACTGGCCATGTTGTTCGCTCACCCTTAGTGCTACTCTTAAGTGAAAATGCACTGAAAATAATTGCAAAAGCGATTCCGATAAAAAGGAGCCCCTTGATATTAAATGGAGATTCATTTCCCTTTGGATCATTGGGATCTTTCTCTGGTTGTTGGCTTAATTTCTTGTCTGACATGGGATACCTGAAACCGTAAACATTTGGTACTTAGATGACTAATAACACAATTGGCAATCTTGAGCAATTTGACTCTTACGCAATCATAAATTGTGCAAATTAAACAATAATAAGTAAATTTGAGCGACTCTAAATATAATTAATATTTTAGTATATCAGTCTAGAACATTACAATCTATTCAGTTAGACTCAATAATCACTTCCCTAGACTTACCAATAGGATTACAAGTTTTGTGCTTTATTTATTATTAAAGCGATAAGCGTTAAATGTAATGCCCACCCCTCTCAGCCTAAAATTACTTAACGTAAAACATAGTTATAATCGCACCAATACTGCGATACATTCGTTAAACATCAGTGCTCAGTCGGGAGAAATGATTTGCATAATGGGACCAAGTGGTTCCGGGAAAAGCACTCTGATTAGAATTCTTGCAGGACACTTAAAACCCAGCAAAGGGACAATACTTTTTAATGGCCTTTCACTTTATGATAATCTTCTTATCCTCAGACCTCACATCTCATACGTACCAGAAGAGGAAGCTCATGATCCCTTACTTACTGTTTACGAAAATTTATCGCACTCTTCAGCAATACGATGTCCAGATTTAAGTCATTCCGAAAGGAAAAAAGCATTAGAATCACTTCTCATCGAAATAGAATTAGATTCCTATTCCCATAAGAAAGTTGGTAACGAACACGACAAGAACCTTTCAGGAGGTGAACGGAAAAGGCTTCATACTGCTATGGATTTAATAAGCAATGCTAATGCTTATTTTTTTGACGAACCGACTTCAGGACTGTCTTCAAAGGATTCAGAAAATGTATTGGATCTTATAAGGAAAAAATGTGAGAAGAAAATATCGTTTATCAGTATTCATCAACCAAGCACTCGTTTATTTCATCTGTTCGACAAGGCATTACTGTTAGATAAAGGGGGGAGAATTGTATTTTATGGAAAGCCCATGGAAATGATTGAGCACTTTAAAGACGCTCAACAATACTTGCTAAATTTTAATCAAAAAGAAAATGGTGCCAATGAAACAAACGGTATAAACAACAATATAATTTCACCTGAATCTATTTTTGATGTCTTGGATTTTTCCAAAAATTCCAATAATAATCTTCCAGAAAATTTCTGGGAAGATCGCTTTATAAAGCATCAACAATCAGCATCCAATGAAACCAATGATGAACTTCCAATCACTAATACAAAAGAATTAAACTATAAAAACCGCATCACTCACTTTAAAACTCATATCAGTAGAGCTTTTTTAAGCAAGATTCGCAATAAGGGAAGTTTAGCAACCACGTTATTGGTTGCTCCAATTCTAGCACTGCTAATATCATGTGTACTTCGCCACTCTGAATCGGAAGTATATGAATTTGGCAGCTCCACTCATATTCCTGCTTACATATTCATCACACTAGTTGTGGCTATGTTCCTGGGCCTAACTAATGCCTCAGATGAAATAATCAGAGATAAGAACTTATTGATGCGTGAACGCAATCACTCGACTAGTATTTGGCAATATGTTCTGGCCAAATTTTTAGTTAGTGCGGCGTTTGCATTTTCTCAATGCTTTATATACCTATCCATAGGAAATACAATCCTATCCATAGATGACATGTTTTGGATATATCTTGCATGGACCGTACCCACTTGCTTGGTCGGGTCATCTTTAGGACTTCTAATCTCGAGCTTAGTTAAATCGACCAAAACAGCACTCAACACAATTCCTCTTGCTCTGATTCCTCAAATAATACTAGGAGGTGCCTTAATTAATTATGAAGAAATGAATTTTGATTATTCAATATTCAATACAAAAAAAAAGGATGCTCAACGCAGTGAAATGCAAGTGCCTTTGATTTGCAATTTCATTCCATTAAGATGGTCTTATGAATCCCTAATTATTTCTCAAGACACTCTAAATCCTTTAGCTAAAACAATAACCGAAATTGAACACCAAAAAAAATATCTACTAACTAAAGGAAAACTAACAGAAAAAGAAGAAGAGAAATTAAGTCAATACAAAGATGCATACACTATAGTATTCGGCATCACTGGAAAAGACACAAAAGACATCAAGAGTAAAATTGATGAAATTAGAAACAATCTAATTCTCAGTAAATTCGATGCGGACAAATATTACTCTAATAATAATCAGGGCAAAATCAGCTCCACTGGTGCATACCAAAATACAAAGATACGTGATTTAATTACCAAAGCAGAAATTGATAGTCTTGATTATAGAGCCCATGAAAACAACACCAAGGATAAAGGGATTAATGTTTTCTTAGGTAAGTCAAAAAAAATATTGGGTAAGCAAATCTCTACTTTGCGAATAAATGCATTAGTCCTACTCTCCTTCACTCTTGTCATCCTATTTAATTTGGGCGTCATTTTGCGAAAACAATCATTAAAGGTCTAAGCCAATTAATTGGAACCCATTACTCGACCAAAACCCTTTCTTAAACCTAAAGAAAGACCAGTACTTAGAGAGGTTCTTGATAAAGTTCCGAGAACATGTTCGCCATAAGATGATCGACTGCAGAAAACAGTGAGAACCGACCCCTTCCAATCCCTAAAATCTGTCGTTGTTGAGATACCTTCTGTTACTGCATTTTTTATTCCCTGCCGTTCTTGCAAATTCCCTGTAGCTAATTCAATTCCTGAATTCACAATGACGGGATCAGCGCCAGAATCAACGAGTTCCTTTCCGGACATATCTGTAATAAATATGCCAGTCAACAGATTCTGGCGATAAGCCCACTTCACAAAAGATTCGAGCCTGTCAACTAGTGTAGTGCCAGCCACACTATCAATAAAATCAGGTTCTACCTCGGGCTTTAATTCACTGGACCGCAACAATCCACTATTTTGGGCGCGTTGCTTTATCGCAGCTAACTGTTCTCCTATTTTCTCTAGATCTAATTGAGAAGATTCATTCTCATTCAATGAACCTTGAAGAGTGTCACCAAACAAATTAACTACGGGTTCTTTGCTCTGATTAAGTATTCCCTTATCAGATTCATCATTTAATTCAGCGCCTAGCTGAGCTAATTCTTCCGGATCAATCCAGTAGTCCTTTAATACCATGATCTTTCTCCATATTCTTAGACAAACCAAGCTTAATTTCAAGCTCTGCTGCAAGTTGATCAAAAGCTACAGCCGCTGAAACAGGATTCGGTGAAAGCAATCCTACAGGAACTCCCAAACTGCTCGCTCTCAAAAAGACACTGTCTCTAGGGATTGATGTTTGGAACATTATGCCTGACGGTAAAGCTGATCTTAATTGAGATTCAGATTCAACACTTTCACGTTGATGCGGATTTGCCATAGTCATTAAAATGCCAGATACGCTAACCCTCGATCCCTCCCTCCTCATACCGACTATTTTTTTGAGAAATTGAGGAATGGACCGAACCCCCAAAGGTTCAGATTGTTGAGGAATGATCACTGAATCCGCTTCCTTAAGAATTTTTGAAGTGATTGCTCCAATACCTGCGGCAGTGTCAACGATCACCAAGTCATTGCCTTGGCCCCTTAAATTATCAAAAAATGTTTTAATTCTGTCTGAATATTGCAAGTCACTCTGAGCAGACTCATCTAAAAACATCTCAGATTTTCCAGATGTCATTAATTTAAATTCCGTAAGCCTTGTCGGAATAATTAACTCCTCGACGGTCTTTATTCCTGCAATTGCATCATAAAAACCATATCGCTCACGGGCCCCACGAGAAAGAGATAATCCCACGGAACCTTGTGGATCAGTATCCACCAAAAGGATTTTATGACCACGAGTAGCCAACGAATAAGATAAATTGATAGCAACTGTAGTCTTCCCAACGCCTCCTTTCTGGCTAGCAATAACAAGTATAGTCACAGGAAAATTATTTAGTTTGGGAATAGTTACTGAACATTTGACCGGAACAGCCCAATAGACCCAACATTAATAGCAGAAACATTCACCGAATGAACAACTTTATTTCGCCTAGAAAATGCATTTATTGTGAAATAACTCCAATATATTCGTTAATGCACCGTTAATGTCTAATTATCAAACACTGTTGGACAACTCCCCATTCCTTGCAATTTTAATGCTCCCTAATTAATAGCCCTTTATTTAAAGACTTCCTTATAATCCCAATAAAATGCATAGCAAAACATTAAAGTTCTTTCTTCTTTCAATTTTCTTTATAGCTCCACACGTCAATGCAGACACGATTAAGCTAAAAGACGGGACCACATTGGAAGGTAAGATTCTTGAAGAAAGCCCTTCAACAATAAAGATAGAATATAATGTCAATAAGAGTATTAAAGATATAAAAAGCATTAACCGTTCTGAAATAAAGGAAATCGAAAAGGTATCTGAAGACGAAATAGCTTCGAATGCGATCAAATCCTTACTGCCAACTGATGACCTATTATCGGTTGATGATTACAATAAAATATTAGGTGATAAACCAGCTAAATTCCTCGCACAGTATCCATCCAGTAAGCACAAGGATTCCGTACAAAAAATAATTGCTGAAATAGAAAAGGAAAAAGCCATCACCGAATCAGGAGGAATTAAACTAAATGGGAAATGGGTTACAGGCATTGAGGCAGCAAAAGATGAATACAATCATCAAGCGCAAGTGCTTGCAGTGAAAATAATCAAAGCCAATAAGAAAAATAATTACTCTCTAGCGCTCGATCATTTCGATGAACTTCAAATGAACTATGCTTATTCTCTAGCATACAACGAAATAATTCCTCTCATAAAAGAAGTCCTTCCAAAATATGACACCACTCTCAGTCGTGAAGAGAAGGCATACGAAGTAAGGAATAAAGAAAGAGAAGATCAATACAAGAGCATGGAAGAAGAAGATAAGAAGCGCACAGAAGCGGCGTTTCAATCAGGTATGAAAAAATTTCAATTAAGAAAACAAGAAGCTAAAGAATTAAAGAAAATATGGTTGCCTGTAAATAAATGGGATCTTGAAAGCATACGCGATGCACGACGAACAATAGTTAAAGAAACCGATAAGCTCGAATCATTAGATTTAGCACTGAGTGGATCGACCGCTAAGGCATTATCTGCAGCCTTCAGCGCCTTTGCTGAAAAAGAATTGGAAACAACAACGAGTCAGCTTGAAATTGCGAAAAATAATGGAGCAAGAGGCAAAGCCATCGACAAGCTAAGTGAAAATCTTGAAAATTCGCTCAAAACTGATGCTGAAGCTAAAAAAGCTGCCGCAATTGCTACTGCTGCTGCTGAAGCAGAAGAAGCTGCTAAAAAAGAAGAAGAAGCTAAAGAGGAGAAAAAGAAAATTGCTGCTGCCGAAAAAGCAGCCCGTGAAGCAGAGGCTGCTGCTGCTGCTGCTGCCGAAAAAGCAGCCCGTGAGGCCTCCACAAAAAAAGGCGGTGTCAGCTTTCAAACTATACTAATAATTTTGGTCGTTATATTAATTGGCATTACCATTTGTGCTAAAATATTTTTCAAACCAGCAGAAGAATTCTCAGAAGAAGAACTACTGCAAGAAGAAGAAAACTAAGTAATTTATGTCTGAAACAAGGACAGCCTCAGAAAAACGCGACACTGCAGAAACAAAGATATCTATTGATATTAATATAGATGGTTCAGGCGATTCCAGTATAGACACTGGAATTCCCTTCTTTGATCATATGCTGACATTATTTGCCCGCCACAGTCTCTATGACTTAAACATTGCGGCAAAAGGCGACATCGAAGTTGATTACCACCACACAGTTGAAGATGTCGGAATCGTACTAGGCAACTGTGTAAGAAAAGCCTTGGGAGATAAACGAGGAATCTCAAGATATGGATGGTCAATACTACCAATGGACGAAACCTTAAGTAGAGTAGCTATTGATTTCGGGGGAAGACCTTTCTTATCATTTAAAGCCCCGGAGAAAATTGAAAGTATCCGTGAATTTTCTTTCGGATTAGTGGAAGAATTTCTTCGAGCATTTTCAAATAACGCTAGAGCTAATATACACGCAGAAGTATTAACAGGTCGCGATGCTCATCATATGGCAGAATCAATATTTAAAGGGCTGGCAAAAGCATGTGATTTAGCAAGCCGACACGATTCAAGAGTAAAAGGGATACCTAGCACTAAGGAAACTCTTTGATTCCTAAGAAATTAATCGAACAAGATTAATTCAAGGCATTATAACAATGATTGGAGTCATAAACTACGGGGCCGGAAACCTCAAAAGCGTATGCAATAGCTTAAGCGCCATGAATGCTAAAGCTAAATTAGTGAAATCTCCCGAGGATTTATGCGAAGTCACTTCAATTATTTTTCCAGGCGTAGGATCCTTTGGGGATTCAGCTCACCATCTTGAAGAACAAAAACTATCCGCCCCTCTAAAAAACTGGATCACAGACGATCGCCCCTTTCTTGGAATCTGTATAGGGTTTCAAATGTTATTCGAAGCTAGCGATGAAAGCCCCGAAGCTATGGGCCTTGGGATATTTCCCGGTAAAGTTGTGAGATTCCATCAAAATCAATCCTTTAAAATTCCTCATATGGGATGGAATAAGATCATCAAAAAACAAAAATCTGATCCAATCTGGGAGGGTCTTGAAGAAGATCCATACTTTTATTTTGTTCACTCTTTTTATCCAAAACCAGATGACAGCAAAATAATTGCATCAACAACTCCTTACGGGTGCGAATTCACTTCAAGTGTAAGAAGAGGCAATCTCTTCGCAACTCAATTCCATCCAGAAAAGAGCCAAGGAGCTGGACTTAGATTGATTAGAAATTTTTTATCTTTAAACTCCGAAATATAGACGCGGCTTTAATTTGCCATGCGATTTAATTCACTGACTAACACGCATTGGCATCAATACGTATAAAAACGATCCCGTTGTTTTAATCACTCCAGGACTCATCTCATCGATCAACTCCAAGAAAATCTCATCAGTGTCTATATTCCTCAATGGAGCCATTAAAAATTCTGGATTAAATGCAATAGAAAATTCAGGCCCCTTGTAGGATACAGCTATCGATTCATTCGCTTCTCCCACATCTTGAGAATTCGCGGTTACATCTATTTGATCTTTGCCAAATACACACTTGACCGAATTAGACTTCTCATTGGCAAGCAAAGAAACCCTATTCACAGTGCTCAGAAAACTCTCTCTCTCGAGTGAAATCCTCTCCTTTGTTTCTTCAGGAATCACCTGATTATAATTTGGGTAATTACCCTCAATTAGTTTACTGACCAATAAATTATCGTTTAGCTCAAAAGCAATTTGAGAATCACTAATCGAAATCTTAACTTCTCCATCATCTGCAAGTAAACGCTGCAATTCATTTACAGCTTTAGTCGGCACTATAACTTCTGTCTCTAAGCTCTTTGGGAATTCAACATCATTTTGAACCATAGCTAGACGGCGACCATCAGTAGCAACCAAAGTAAGTAACCCCTCTTTAAATGAGCATAATATACCATTTAAAACGTAACGAGTCTCATCATTTGAAATTGCATAAGAAGTCATCTTCAATGCCTCCTTCAATACCTTTTGTTCAATTTTATATTCATTAGCATCTTCAAATGTAGCAAGCGGTGGAAACTCATCTTTCGCAAGACCAAGGATTTTAAAGAAACTTGGACCACTCTTAATGGAAGCCACATCCTTAGATGTGACTTCAATGCTAACCTCATCAGCAGGCAATTCACGAACGATGCCAGCCAATCTTCTAGCTGGTAACGTTGTTGACCCTGGCTTGCCGACTTTAGCTTTAACTGAACCGGTAACCCCTACATCAAGATCCGTTGTAGTTAGCCGCAATGAATCGCCGTCGGCCTCCAGCAAAACATTGGACAAAATAGGGAGGGTTGTTCGATTACTAACAACGTGCTGTACCTGTTGGAGGCCTTCAATAAAATCCTCCTTAGAAATTGTAAACTTCATCTTATTTGTTTCTTAAATCAGTAAAACGTTAAAAATCCGATCAAGGGTTTCAACTCAATTAGATTAAAGACTTTAACCCCTTATTTAGCGAATAAATAAAGGGTGTCTAATACAAACTACCATCTAACTGAGAAAGACTCCCACAAACTAAGCTCATTAAAACCAACTTTGCCTTTAAACGCTGGATAATCGACTGCCTAATATGCTTATTTTCTGGCGGATGTCCTGAGACCTTTCCATCCTTGTTTCCACTTTTTTGACAGCATGAATGACCGTGCCATGATCCCGCCCAAATGCCCTGCCAATTTCAACAAGAGAATGATCGGTCATCGTCCTAGACAAATACATAGCCACTTGCCGAGCAAAAGCCACGTCTGACCGACGACCTCTTGCTGTCATATCAGCCATCCTCACATCAAAATGCAAAGCCACTTCCTTCTGAATAGAAGGTATTGTTACTCGACGCCTACCCTCCTCACGCAAAATATCTTTCAACAAACCTTCAATAACCTCATCCGTTAACGACTTTCCACTTAAAGAAGAATAACTTGCTAACCTCATCATCGCTCCCTCAAGGCGGCGAACGCTTTTCCTAATACGATCTGCGAGAAATTCTACGATACGATCCTCTAATGAAACTTGCCACATAGCCATTTTCTTACGCAAAATAGCTAAACGTGTCTCGACATCTGGCAATTCCAAGCCTGCAGTAAGGCCCCATTCACACCGAGAAACTATGCGCTCTTCAAGATCAGATATTTCTGCAGCAGGCCGATCGCTAGTCAGAACAATATGACGACGGCCATCACAAATCATATTAAATGTATGAAAGAATTCTTCTTGGGACTTTTCCTTACCTGCAAGAAAATGAATATCATCAACTAGAAGAAGATCAGCTTTTCTGTAACGATTGCGAAATTTTGATAATGAATTGTTTTGAATCGCCTCAATGAACTCATTAGTAAATTGCTCACAAGTCATATAAACAATCTTAGACTTTGGATTTCTCTTCACATGTTCATAGCCAATAGCATGGAGCAAGTGTGTTTTCCCTAAACCGGCCCCCCCCCAAATAAATAAAGGATTGTATCCTTCCGAGTTCCCCTTTGAGACAGCATGTGCTGCAGCGCACGCATATTCATTATTCGAACCCACTACAAAAGTATCGAACCGGTGATTCCTATTCAGGCCAATCTTTCTAGAAATCTTATCTATTTGATCATTAGAAGCTTTAATTGCTACTGGCTCTTTTCGAGATTTAACTTGCTCACGCGCTGCAGGCAAAAGCATTCCCTGTTCCTCTGAGACCGTATTAGAATCATCTGATGCTAATCCATTATTAGTCTCCACTTCTCCTGATCCTATTTCCCATTGGATTTTGCGAGGCTGACCAAGAGCCTGCGTCACTGCATGGTTAAGAATCGCCATGTAATTGGAATCAATCCATAATCCATAAATATGATTAGGAACAAAGACTCTTAAGTTATTTTCATCAGCCTCTATCAATTTGGTCGAAGAAAACCAACGGCGAAAAGTATCAGCGCTTACCTGCTCTCTTACCTTAGAGCAAATCTCTTTCCAGATGGTGTTAAGTTCGTCTGCCATTTTTAACAAATCAGCAGGAGTGAACCCTTGAAATTACTTTTACTAAATGCGTTCTATGTAAAAAATATTTTTGTTGGCTTTGAATCTTCATCAGTTGTGCTGAGCTCTTTAAAATCTTAATCAATTGAATTGGTCTATTTAATGGCCACTACTTGGTAAAATACCGCTTTAAATTAAAGATGATATTTCGAACAATAAGTGGGGTGAGATTATTTGGTTCCTTCGACCCAAATGTCAAAATCTTAGTGACAATTTAAGAAAAAAAATGCCTGCGCACATACCATTGAAATGTTTTATAAATATATTGGGGAATGGGATTAATTTTCATAATTTCACAATCTCTCAAAAACCCATAATAATTGTTCTGATGGAGGCCTGTGATAATCCCCGTCAAAATAAAGAATTTTATGATTCTCCAATACTCTATTTTTATCTCTTAGACCGGATCCGTGCAATTTTACTTTTTAACGGGAGATAAAAGCCCGGCCCCAAGTGTAATGAGGCAAGTAACTGGCCACATCCATGCATAATGGATAATTGGGGATATCTTTGAAGACGTCACTTCCACTTCAATGGGTAACCAATTGTACTCGAATAACTTCTCTACAGAAGTCCAGCTCAAATTAATCAGAATGTTGTAAATATCTGTCCGGACAAGCAAAACCATGAATATTGAAATAATGCAGCCTATCAATAAGCCGCGGGCCGAGGATCTTCGCCTATTCGCTAATAATGCAGCCAAGAACAACCCTAATAATGGGCCAGTCGTATAAGCGATCATCCCAAAGGCAAGATCCACCACATTAATGTTGCCCCTTAACTCATCTAATCCAATGGCACAAAAAGATAAAATAATACCCCAAATAACAACTAAATACCGAGAAACACGTAATAAAAAAGCTGGGTCCTTGCCATTCTTCATAGCCAATGAAGGATCAATAAAGAGTGCCAATGTCGTCTGCGAAAGAGCAGCAAGTATAGAATCAAGGCTCGAAATAGCAGCAGCAAAAATGGCCGCTATAATAAGACCTCTGAGACCCACAGGAAGGGTAGTTGTGATCCAAGTGGGGAAAACGTAATCTTTACTCTGCTCAAACAACGCCTGCTCTGCCAAGGAAGGCTCATTGACACTATAATGAACAAATAGTGCGGCTCCAACAAGAAGCATTAGCAACGTTAAGAATTGACCAATCGAACTCCAAATAATCGCTTTGCGGGCTTCTTGTGCAGATTTACAGCAAAACATACGTTGGGCATTCAACTGATCGACACCGAACGAATTTAAATTCAGAAATGGTACAGCTAATATTGCAACCCACAGGGTAAAACCAACATCAGGATCAGTAGTAAGGTCTATTAAAGTAAACTTACCATAATTACCCGCTTCTTGAACGTTTCCTCCAATTTCCTTAAACGTAGCCCATCCACCATCAATCTGAGAAACAATCCAAAAAAGAGCCATAATCCCTCCAAGAGTAAATAATGCAAACTGCATGACATCTGTCCAAATCACGGTGCGCATCCCCCCCATCAATGTCCACACGATAGCAAACGCGCCGATTACCCATATACATTGATAAAATTCCCAGCCAGTGACAACCTTCAAAGCCAATGCAGCAACTAGAACTCTGACGCTCTGCCCAAGTATACTGCCAATTGAAAAAATTATTGTAGCCAACCGCTTAACTGAAACCCCTAGCCGGTTCCCCATATAATCATACGGACTATATATTTCCTGCTCATAATAAACCTTCACAAAAAAATATCCCACCAAAACGCGAGCTATAACAGAACCCAAAGCCCATTGTAAATAAGTGAAATTACCAGTGAGTGCAAACACCATGCCAGGAACCCCTATGAAGGTCACTCCACTGATCTCTGTTGCAATAATAGATCCGCTAACTGCTTGCCACGGTATGGAGCGACCTCCTAAAAAAAAATCCTTAATGGTACTCTGCTTCCCCCTCATTATATGACCCACCCAAGTAGTTAAAGCCAAATAGCCAAATACTACTATCCAGTCAATGCGAGTGAAATGCTCGTGAACTTCCATTAGTAATAATGCTGCTACGCAGTTACAGAAATATCAATACTCATTCGTTTTACTTCCCTTTAATTATTTATTTCAGTATCCTTATATATCAATAGATGCCAGATCAATTTGATAAACTTAAATATCTCTTAAGAAAGAGAATCGAAATCATAGCGAATCACGAATTCCGAGACAATGACCCTGACGCCCATTTAATAGCATTAAAGGAAATCTCTGAATCGATCGAGAAACAACATCGTGATCTGCGAGGGGATGTTTCCCCACAACTTGAACATTTTTTGGATAATCGAAGCTATAATAAAGCATTAAAATTCTTAGAAAAGGTTAAACCAAACTGACTGCTCGACATTTTGCCTCTTAAATATATTCTTTAAATACAGAAAAACCTAAATCAAAAATAATGGCACACGAATTACCCGAACTAACTTACAGTCATGATTCACTGGAGCCCTTCATCGACTCCAAGACAATGGAAATACATCACGGAAAGCATCATAATGCTTATGTTACCAACCTAAACAACGCCATCGCCGGAAATGAAGCTCTGGAGGCAAAGTCTATCATCGAACTCATATCAGATTTGGATGCAGTGCCAGAGGACATACGAGGAGCAGTTAGAAATAACGGAGGAGGTCATGCAAACCACTCTCTATTCTGGAGTATCATGGGGCCAGGCAAAGGAGGCGAACCCAGCGGCCCTCTTGGAGATGCTATTAATTCAACATTTGGAACCTTTGAAAGTTTCAAAGATGCATTCACTAAAGCTGGAATGACAAGATTTGGAAGTGGATGGGCTTGGTTAAGTGTTTCCAATGGATCACTAGAAGTGTCCTCAACGCCCAACCAAGACAGTCCAATAATGGAGGACAATGAACCTATCATAGGTTGTGACGTTTGGGAGCATGCATATTACTTAAACTATCAAAACCTTAGACCTGACTACATTAACGCCTGGTGGAATGTTGTTGATTGGGACGCTGCAGCGGCACGCTTTGACGCTGTATCATAATGCCCTTAAACATAACAATTAAATCTTAATTGAAAATGCCTCACCTTACAAAGTGGGGCATTTTTTGTTCACATATTAAATATGGAATATCCTATTAAAATTCTTCTAACGGCTATTGTTATTCTCTTGGCCACTGAGTTTAGTAGCTTCAGTCAATCCAACGAAAATCAAACTATAAAAGTCCATAATAAACTCACGCAAAAGGAAATCGATGAGGGATGGAAATTATTATTCGATGGAAAAGAAATTAAGGGCTGGCGATATTACGACTCCGCTTCAAGAGAAATCAAAGGTTGGACTGTCTCCAATGGTCTTTTGCACAAACCTTTAGGCATTAAAGCTGGCAATATTATGACTAATAAAGCCTATCATAATTATATATTTTCATGGGAATGGAAGCTAGAAGATAAAGGGAACAACGGTGTTAAATATTTTATCACCGAGGAAAGAAAATCAGCCGTTGGTCATGAATATCAAATGATTGATGATAAGAAAGTTAAAGACCCCTATTCATCGAACGGGTCATTCTATCTCATCGTAAAACCAGTCGATGAAAAACCCAATTTACCAATGGGCTCATGGAACCATTCAAAAATCGCAGTCAAAGGAAACGATGTTGAACACTGGTTAAATGGAATGAAAATATTATCTTACGTTTGTGGAAGTAATGAAGTAATGGAAAGGGTACCTAAAACAAAATTTAAAAAGGTTTGGAAATTCGGGGAAAAGATAAAAGGTCATATTCTACTGACTGATCACAACGATGCCTGCTGGTATAGAAATATAAAGATTAAAGAACTACCTTGAACAAAATCTTATCACTTCGTTAAAGCGCTATAACATCAATCAAATGAATAAAAGAATCACTATACTTTTTTTCAGTTCTCTTATCATCAGCCCCTCGAAAGCAGATGATAGTTTTCCGAAAGTCCCAGATGATTTTAACGTCGCATTATTCGCTCAAGAGCCTCTCGTTCGAAACCCTTGCGCAATCACTTTTGATAAACAAGGCAGGTTGTGCGTTGGGATGGGACCTCAGTACAGAAAACCCAAGCCGGAAACAAAAGGCGACTCCGTGTGGATCATTATTGATAAAAATGGTGACGGTTCGGCAGATTCAAGAATAGAGTTCGCCTCTGGTTTCAATTCTATCCAAGGATTAGCATGGAAAGGTAATGACTTATGGGTCGCAAATGCCCCTGATCTCACTTTGGTCAGGGATACTAACAATGACGATATAGGTGATGAATATGTGAAGGTTTATACAGACCTCGGAAATTTAGAGCATGGACTGCATGGTCTAAATTTTGGCCCAGATGGAAAGCTTTATATGTCAAAAGGTAATTCTAAAGGGCTAACCATATTATCCGAAAAAATATCACCCCAACCTTTTCGAGAATTGTGGGGTGTATCAACACCCAAGAATACCCCCTCTTTTCCTGAACCTGTATTATCGAATAGAGAAAATTACAACAAATCCTATCACGATCCTGCGGATGATTGGGGGATGACCGGTGGAATTCTTAGATGTGATGATGATGGAAAGAATCTTGAAATCATCTCAAGAGGATTTCGAAATCCATGGGACATATGTTTTGACGATGAGTTCAACTGGTTAGGTACTGATAATGATCAGACCATGGGAGATAAAATTTTTGCGCCTTTTTTTGGGGCGCATTTTGGCTGGGGACATAGTTGGAGCTATGATTGGAAAGGCGACGATCATCTACCTACAGCACCTTCAAGTGGCCCTCTCTTTGAGGGGTCTGGCACTGGTATTATCTTTTGTAATATACCTGATTATCCAAAAAAATACCGCAATGTTTTTTTTATCAATGACTGGCTGAATCGGGAAGTATATATCTTCAAACCTGAGTGGAAAGGAGCTTGGAGATTCTCAGAATCACAAAATCTGGTTTCACTAGCAAGTGCTGGTACTGGACGAACTATGCCACTTAGCAAAGGTAAAAGCTTTGATCCCGTTGATATTGAGATTGGTCCCGATAGATCTATCTGGATATCGAGCTGGGGTAGACAATATGGAGCTCATTATGAAAACGAGTCACTTGCCAATGAAGGGCGAATCTATAGAATATGGCCAAAAAAAATCAAGCCAGTCAAAGAACCACTCATTAAACGATCCAAGAATATTCAAGAGTGGTCATTCAAGGAATTAATAGAAGACCTCGGAAGTCATTTACCTGCATGGAGGACAAATGCCCAGAAAGAACTTATCAGTAGAGGGAATCAATCTTTAGGTATTCTTGAAAAGACACTGAAAGAAAATACACAAAAAAAATCCTTAGAGACATGGATAACCTGGACAATTGGCAGGATCAAAAAAACCCCTGATTTGCCAGAAGAAACTTTGAATCAAAAAATTCAATCCATTAGAATCCAAACTCACAACAAAATCATCCACCCTGATTTTGATAAATATTTAAACGACTCAAATGCGCGAGTAAGACATGAAGCAGTAATTGCAATACGCCAACTTAAAGAGAAAAAATTTACTGCTCTCTTAAAAAGTTTAGCCGAGAAGGAAAAAGATAGAATTGTATTTTATTCTATATGGGGAGCACTAATGGATCTTTGCACCGTTGAAGAACTAAAAGAGCAACTCAATGAAAAACTTCCAGGCCTTAGACTTTCAGCTCTGCTTGCACTCCTTGAAAAAGACGCTCTCCCCACTAAAGTAATTGAGAGAGTTTGCTTAAATCTTCTATTTACAGAGGGCCAAGACCCTGCAATCGCAAAAATTGCGATGCGTCGATCAAAAGGGAAAGCAGTATTCGAAAGCCGAGGAAGGCCATTAACAGCAAAAGGATCAAACGTTAATAAAGTCAACTCTACCACTATCAATCCTTTCTCAGATCTAAAGCCTTCAACCGAAAATAATTATTCAGTAGATACACTCGCAATCGGAAAGAAAGTATATACTGACAGGAATTATCTATTGAAAGAAATTCCAGCAGAGTTGCAAGATGATATTTTTATAAAAACAGCATGTGCTGATGCCGAATATTCAAAAGATTTTCAGTTAACTTTTAATCTAAGGTATCCCAGCACTTTGTTTTTAATAGATGATTCGAGAGGTGAAAAATTACCTGATTGGGCAAGGAATGAATGGAAAGAAACAAACCTGATAATTAAGAGTGATGATCCAAAGGAAATGAAAATTTTTAGGAAGGAGTTCCCTGCAGGAATCGTAAAACTTGGTCCTAATAGACAAGGAATTAATACAAGAAAAGGAAACTACCTCATTGCCGCAAAACCAAGGCTCTTAAACAAGAAAAATGAGTTAACTACTGTGGA
>Ga0163108_10000833_pt1 | contig 22673 bp, 14 predicted proteins | sample Fk1155metaG_FD_109644 | JGI IMG/M metagenome (GOLD analysis project Ga0163108, IMG submission 109644) | Marine microbial communities from the Central Pacific Ocean - Fk160115 155m metaG | ecosystem: Environmental > Aquatic > Marine > Oceanic > Photic zone | place: The Central Pacific Ocean...
CGATCGGCCAGGTCGCCGATCAGGGCTGCAAACCCCTTGTCGAACTCACCCACCTGCTCGAGGTGGAAGTTGAAGTTCTCGTTGTGGGTGTCGTAGTTGGAATGCGAAAGGTAGGTAAAGGAAACGCCCGCCTCGAGCAACCGACGCGCGGCCAGGCAATGCTGCCCGAAGCTCTCGCGTCCGTACAACTCGTGCATCTTCGCCGGCTCCTTGGAAACATCGAACACGTCTCGACGCTCCATCAACTGCAGGGCCCGCTCGTAGCTGTAGGTATAGGCTTCGGTCTCGGCGGTTCGCCTCCGCAGGGCAAATCGGTCGTTGACCCGACGACGGAACCTGTTACGGAGCGAATCGGCGGCCTCGGAAAGGCCCTTGGGCCGATCGGAGTTTTTCGGCGGCTTGCCGCCGGCCCCGATGCTCGCGTAGCGTGGTCCCAGGTAGGCGGCGTCATTGCTGCGTCCGCCACCGCCGACCCGGATGTGCCCGGGCAACGGGTTGTCGGGCACTTCCAGCGCCTTGGCACAAACAGCACCCAGGGTCGGGTGGGAGATGCCCGGCATCCGATCGCGACCGTGCTGCATGTGGTAGTTGCCCTTGCCGTGGTCACCGTTGCGGGTGTTGATTCCACGAACCAGCGCCAGCTTGTCCATGTGCTTGGCCGTCAGGGGCAACAACTCGGAGAGATGAATCCCCGGGACCGACGTGGGGATCGCCCGGAACGGGCCGCCGGTGTCAGTCTTGGGCTTCGGATCCCAGCTCTCCAACTGGCTGAGTCCACCCGACATGTAAATGCAGATCACCCGCTGCTGGGTCTGGTTCAACTTCTTGGCAGCCGGTACACCGGCGAGCGTGCCCAGGCCACCAACGGCTCCGGCCATACCACCGAGGAACTGGCGTCGTGCCATCACATGTTCATCGCTACCGCAGGAGTACTTGCACTTCATCGGTCATTCTCCCGTCTGTGTTTGCAACCAACCAAAACAGGCCATCCTGGCTGTCTTCACGGTTGATCGTAAAAAGTCAATTTTCCCATTTCTGTCGGGCTCACATCCGAACCCGGTTCCCCACGGGAACTAGTGATTGAATCGAAATTCCGCAGACGTCAGCAAGGCCCAGGTGACTTCCTGGATCGCTTCAGTCCGCTGCTTCTTGCCTCGCTCCTTCAGGTAATCAGCCAGTTCTCCGACCTCATCGTCCGTCGGCCGACGTGTCAGCACGCTCAAGTACAATTCCTCAGCCAGCTTGCGATCTTCGGTCATCTTAACCAATCGATCTGTCAAATTCCCACCACCGGGTGTCAGCCATCCCTTGACCTCACCGCCGTTGGCCATGAACAGGGCCTGGTCAACGGTCGAGAAGAAATCGTCCTGGGGCTGAGCGGCGGCGGCACCGTACAACGAGACAAAGGTGCCGACGCTTCCCTTGAGCTTGTCGAAAACAGTCTGTTCGACCTGGTTCTTGCGAGCGAGTACCTTGGCCGAGTCCTTCTTGTCAGCCGGCTTCAATGGACTCTTCTTGTTCAGTTCCGCCACGACGGTCTGCCGCTGACGAGCGATCATGCCGGTCGCTTCCAGCACGCTCCATCCCAGTTCTTCGGGTGTCAGCGATTCAATCGTGCCGATGGCAAACTGTTTGGACCAGGCCTTGGAGAGTTCGGCAGCCGTCTCGTCGAGTGAACCACCGGCGGCCTCGGCCTTGGCCCGAGCCGCGTTGGCAGTCGCCAGCAGCGGCGCCCGCTGCTTGTTGACACCGGTCATCGCAGTCGTCGCCTGCGTGAGTGATTGCTTGGCTTTACCGGCCCGCGTGACGGCAGCCGTCGCGGCCGATTTTTGACCCGGCAACACCTTTTTCGCGTCGGCCAATTCCTTGTTCAACCCGGCCGAGCGTCCCTGCAGGGTCTTGGTGATCCCGGCCAGTTCCTTGTCGTTGCCCAGTGCGGCGAGTGCCGTAGCGGCCTTGCTCGCCGCTTCGCCCAGCGACTGGGTGACCGTCGGCAGTTTTGAGATTTTCTGCTGGGTCGTGACCAGTGCCGCAGCCGTTTTCTGGCGATCAGTCTCGGCGGTAACCAGTTCCTTCCTGGCTGACACCAGCGCCGCGTTGAGTCGCTTGTGTTTGGCAGAGACCGGGGCCAGTGCCTTGTCGGCCGTGGCCAGGACGGCCCGGGAAGCAACGACAGCTTTTTGCCGGGCGGCAAAAGAGGCCAACAACTCCAGCGTTTCCTTGCGGTGCAATGCCACCGTCAACTGGACATTGTTCCCACGGCGAATCGCTCGCTGGTCGGCGAGTTTCCGCGACGCCGTCTCAACGATCTGGGCCGCGGCATCGTGTCGCTTGAGAATGCCCGCGCGTGACGTCTCGGCAGCCTTCAGCTTCTTGTCGGTCGTTGTGGCCACGGCCTGCTTGGCTGCCACGTCCTTCTTGATCGCCGTCACCTCGGCAGCCATTGCCTTGCCACGGCCATCCAGCTTGGCAGCCAACGCAGCCAATTCCTTGTCAGCGGGCAACAGCTTGGCGGCCGCCACCGCCTGCAGAGCAGCGGCGATCAGTGGCGACGAGACCTTCTGCTTGTCGGTGAGCTTCTTGGTCGCATCCGCCAGAGCTTTCGCTGGTGGAGCGGCGGCCTTCTTTGCCGCCGCCAGGGCCGTGTCAGCCTTCTTCAACTCGGCAGCGATCGGGGCCACGGCTTCAGCGGCCTTGGACTGCACAGCCTCGGCCATCTCGACCTGCTTGTCGATCGCCGCCAACTGGGCCTCGGCCTTCGCGTGATGCTTCTTGGCTGCCTCGAGGGTCACCGACGCCTTCTCCGAACGGGCGACCAGGTCCGTCGGCAGGTCGACGCTGCGGGCAAACGTACGGGTCAGTGCCAACTCGCGGACGAAACTTCGAATGTCGAACTTCGTCGCGACGAACTGATCCACCAGGGCCTCAAGCAACTCCGGATGCGAGGGCGGATTGTCGCTGTGATGAAAGTCAACCGGCTCAACCAGTCCCCGCCCCATCACGTGCAGCCAGAGACGGTTGACCATGTTGCGGGCAAAGGCCCGGTTCTTGCCTCCGCGGATCAGTCGAGCCAACTGCTCGCGCCGGCTGTAGCTGGGAATCGGTCGCAGGTTCTTTTTCTTCTTGTCCGGCTTGACCTTGTATTCCTCACCGGCCTTGATCGCCGGCTCGTCGATCTGCCGATCGCCGGGCAACCGTGGCCGGGTGGAACTGGAATCTCCGGTGAAGACCGACTTGAACGACACGTTCCCGGTCGGCTTCTCTGCCAACACACCCGGCTTCTTCTTGTCGGGCTTGAACAGGTAGGTCCGGTTCAGAAACGCGTAAATCCCGTAGTATTCTTCCTGCCGGTAATCGTCGATCAGTGGATGGTTGTGGCACTGGGCACACTGCAGATCCATGCCGAAGAACATCCGACCGACCTCGCGGGTCATCAGGTTGACCTCGACGCCCCGGTCCATCAGGAACTTCGCCGGTCCCCGGTTTTTTGCATCGACCGCGTCGCTACCGAGAATCTCGGCAGCCATCAGGTTCCACGGCTTGTTGGCGGCGATCGAGGCCTTCAGGTACGCCGACCACTCGCCACGCTTCACCTCGCCGTCACCACGACGCTCCGAGAGCATCACGTCGAACATGTTGGTCATGCGGCGGACGTATTCCGGGCTGGCAAGCAGCCGGTCAATCGCGCTGGCCCGTTTGGTCGGCGACTTGTCATCGAGAAAAGCCCGTGCCTGTGCAGACGAGGGAACCCGGCCCGTCAGTACCAACGACAATCGCCGTAGGAACTCGCCGTCACCGGCCGGTTCTGCAACCAACCCCAAGGGACTCTCGGCAATCAACCGGTCCACTTGGACATGAAACGGGTCGGCCGCAGCCGCCGAGGCCGCCAACAGACTTCCAACCGACATCACCACAAACAAACCGCGAAGGATCGGACGCGCCATCGTCCAGGCTCTCCTGTGGGGGGAGAAATGTGGGCAATTCAGGTGGGAATACGCAAGATTTCATCCGTAAAACACATGCGTATCTCTTTATAGGATACTGAGCCTCTTCAACTTCTGTCAACCTGTTGCTGAAACCGAGGGGTCGGCTGGTCTCTACCGCCCCGTTTCCTTTGATCGGCGCACTCGATCGTCAATATCCAATCAAACCACCGGTCTCACCCATCTTCTCTCACGGTAGAAATCACGGTGTTCTCTCACGTTTCGAAACGGTCCCGGTTCCGCCCGGTCGACGACTGGCCGTGGCTGCCCGGCGGGGCCGATACCCAACCCTGATGTCCGAATTCCTCACTTGCTGCTGTCTGCGCTCGATCCACCTGGGAACGTTGCTGACACTGATTCTCTGCGGTGTCAGCGGCCGGCCGGTTGCCGCCGCTCCGCCCGTCGTCAAGTCGCCTTCGGTCCTGACCGACTGGACACAGTTTCTCGGTCCGGATGGTCGTGGGCACGCCCGGGCATCGAGCCGAATCCCCCTGCACTGGAACGAGCGGCGGAACATTCTCTGGCGAACACGGTTGCCGGGCCGCGGATGGTCGTCACCGGTCGTCGCCGGCGATCGGATCTGGATGACCACCGCCCGGGATCGCGATCGGTCGCTGGGCCTACTGTCGCTCGATCGAGAGTCCGGGGCGATCCGTGACAGCCACGAAGTCCTGCGTGTCGAGCAACCCGGGAAGATCCACTCCAAGAACGGCCACGCCTCACCAACGCCGATTGTTGTCGGTGACCGGATTTACGTCCACTTTGGTGCCCACGGGACCGCCTGCCTGCGGTTGGATGGACACGTCGATTGGTCAACCACCCTGCCCTACTACCATCATCACGGACCGGCCGGGTCGCCGGCGATTGCCGGTGACCTGCTGGTGATCGCCTGCGACGGCTTCACCCGTTCGTTTTACGACCGCCTGCTTCGCCCCGGTGTCATGTCGCCCCAGTTCGTCGTGGCCCTGGATCGCCACACCGGCCAGACGCGATGGCGACGTTCCCGGGAACAGGGCCGCCACTCGTATTCCACACCGCTGGTGCTGGGCGATGGCGATCGCGCCCAGGTGATCAGTTCCGGTGGAGACCGGGTCGTCTCCTACGATGCCGCCACGGGCCGCCGCCTGTGGTGGTGCCGCTACACGGGCTATTCGGTTGTCCCCCGCCCGGTGGCCGGGCCCAGGGGAAGTGGGCTCGTTTACGTGTGCAGCGGCTATGATCATCCCCGCCTGCTGGCCATTCGGACAGACGGCCGCGGCGACGTGACGACCACGCACGTGGCCTGGCAGGTCCAGAAGGCGACTCCACTGAATCCGACCCCCCTGCTGGTCGACGACGCGTTGTACCTGGTCAACGATGCGGGAATCACCAGTTGCCTGGACGCGATGACCGGTCGCACGAGATGGCGGCGACGGCTCACAGGCCACTTTTCGGCCTCGCCACTGTTCGTCTCCGGTCATCTCCTGGCCATCAACGAGACCGGGACCACGCACGTGCTGGTCCCTGGTCCACGGTACCGCCGGGTGGCCCTGAACCGACTGTCGGCACGGACACTGGCCACTCCGGCCGTTTCGGGGAACCGTTTGCTGATTCGGACCGATCGCGAGTTGATTTGCATTGGACAGGAGTGACGGTTCGTCGAGAATCTGTTACTGGTCAATTCTCGAGCTTTCCGTGTGATCCCAAGATATGACATCTCGCCGGTTTCTGCTGACAGCCGTACTGATGGCCCTGCAACCGGCAGCGATCCCCGCAGCCGGCGTGATCCGAGAACACACCGGGGCGCACACCCGAATCGTCTGGGTCCAGGACAGCAGCCCCGAGGCCAACGACACCCAGGCCCAGGGCGCAGCGCTATTCCTGATGGGTCTTGACAGCGACGACGGTCGGGGCGAACGGCGGTTGCTCGACGCAAAGGCGAATTATGCCCGGCCGCTGATGACTGCCGACGGCCAACGCGTCGTCTTTACCGACCGCCGGCGTCAGCGGGTTCTGGTGATCCACTGGAACGGTGATCGACAACGGGTGCTGGCTCGCGGCATGGCGCTGGCCGTCTGGCGGGAACCCGGGACGAGAACCGACTGGGTCGTCATCGGACAGAGGCAGGGAAAACCCGGCAGTTATTTCTATCGCAACATCACCCGCGTACAACTTGATGCCCCCGAGATTTCACGGCCAGTCTGGTCGAAGACCCGCGTCAGTCCCGACAACTTCCAGTTGTCCCGCAGCGGACGTCATGCCGCGGGGGTTTTCCCCTGGCCCAACGGCGGACTGGCCCAACTCGATCCGCCGACACTCTCTTCCCTGGGCAAGGGCTGCTGGACATCCCTGGCACCGGATGACAGCCGGCTGGCCTGGGTCTTTGACGGCCCCCACCGTCATCTCCGGCTCGTGGCTCCCGACGGAGGCCCTCGCTGGAAGGTGGCCGTCGAAGGAATTGCCGCGGGAGGAGCCGCCGGCGGTGGTCGCGGCGACGAGATGTTTCATCCACGGTGGAGCAACCACGTCCGTCACCTGGTACTGACCGGCCCGTACCGGCGACGGGGACCGATCAACGTGATTTCCGGGGGTGGCCCACAGGTCGAAGTCTACCTGGCGCGGTTCAGCAAGGATTTCCGGACCATCGAGGCCTCGGTTCGCATTTCCCGAAATTCCCGACCGGACTTCTTTCCCGATGCCTGGATCGCCTCCGGAATGCAAAGCCGGGTCCCAGAGTCGGTCGTGAATCGATCCGTTTCTCCGACAACCGCCGGCAATGTCTGGGCTCCCCGGTCAACCGGCCGGTTGCTGTGGGCGTTTCACAACACGCGGGCTCCAATTCGGCGGCCGGCCCGGGGTGACCGACCGGCGGTGACGTTTCGCGTCCGGGAAACCGGCCGAACCCGCCCGGGCCGTTTCTTCGACCTGAGGCTCTCCCAGGGTGCCGGCCTGGCCGAACCCGCACAACTGGGGCTGGCCCGGCACTGGAACGCCCGCCGGGAATTGACGCTTTCGTTGCTGCTGACACTCGGCACACCCGGCCCGCAACGTCCGGGCGTGATCCTGGCCATCGATGCCGTTGGCAAGGCAGACAGGCAGAAGCCGGGTCACCGACTCGCCCTGGCCTGGAACCGCGACACCCCCAACGGTCCGATCAGCCTGGTCCTGGAACTCGACCTGGCGACGACCAGCAAACGGGTCCGGCTGGGCGAGATCACTCCCGGATCTCCCACGCACGTGGTCGTTTCGCTGGGTTCCGACGCGGTCACCGCCTTCCACAACGGCCGCCCCCGGTCACGGTCGGCAGTTCCCCTGGCCGACCTGGAACTGGTCAGCGGAAGTCGACTGTGGCTGGGCAACAACGCCACGGGCAACCGCCCGGTCGAAGGCCGCATCGCGATGGTAACCGTCACCGGAAATCAATCGTCGGCTTCAGAGGCGCGGGCGTTGTTTGACGCGGTTGTCCCCGCACTGAAAACCCGTTCTCCAAACCGGCCGACCATCATCCGCGCCCGTTGTCTCGAAACGTCACCGATCCCCACGCCGGCGCGGATCGCCCCCTACCGGCGGGCGGTGGTCTATCACCACTACCGGGTGGAACGTGTGGAATCCGGGCGGCTGCCGCACCGTGACATTCTCGTCGGAGACTGGGCCATCCTCGACGGCAAATCGCAACCCGGCAATCGCCGCCGTGTTGGTCGACCGGTCCGCCTGACGATCGAACCGCTCGAGGACCACGCTCAACTCGACAGCGAACGCCAGATCCTGGAGGTGGAGCACGTCGAGTTGCCACAGTACATCAGCACCCGTTAGAAAACGTCCACGGTTGCAGTCAATCGTTCTCCGACCTCGCGTGCAGTCGTGGCCCCCCATGACCAACATCGATTTTCTCCACGAGTTGTTCGCGCGCCTGCTGATCACCTACCGCGAACTCGTGTCGTACGTGCGGGATTACGAACAGGTGGTCAACGCGGCTGGTGGCACCTTCGTCAACGACCACATCGCCTTTCGGACGTTTGCCTGGCAGCAACCAGCAGCCGGCATCAGTGCGATCGCCCGGCCCTTCGAAGCGCTCGGTTACCGGGCAGCCGCCTGTTACCAGTTCCCCGAAAAGCATCTCGCGGCCCAGCATCTCGAACCGCCGGCAGCAGATCTGCCGAAACTGTTCATTTCGGAGTTGCAGACCTGGCAACTCGACGAGGCCTCGCGGAATCGACTCGCGCGGAGCCTCGACCAACACCGCCCGCCCCTGGCCACCGGGTTTCTGCAGCAGTTGGCGCACGTCGAAGAAAACCCCGACCAGGGGGAGGAATTGCTCGAGACACTGCTGGCACATCTCCAGCGGCGACCCTGGCCTGCCCCCGACCGATCCGACGTCCTGAGTGTTTCCGGGATCTCTCAATACGCCGCCTGGGTCTTGCTGCACGGCTACAACGTGAATCACTTCACGGCCCTGATCAACGCCCATGGTGTTGAGGAACTGGCGACGATTGAAAAGACCGTCGAGGCACTTTCGCTGGCGGGTGTGCCGATGAAGGCCAAAATCGAGGGGGCGGCGGGATCGCGGTTGCGGCAGACGACAACCGAGGCGGTTGTCATCGACGTCGAGGTGACCGACGAGGGCCAATCGACAACGATGCCCTGGACATACGCTTACCTGGAGTTGGCCGAACGTGGCCAGAGGGTTGACCCCGACACGGGGAAATCCGGCCGCTTTGAAGGGTTCCTTGGGCCCCAGGCCACACATCTCTTCGAAATGACGCGTAGGACATAACTTCCAGCAGCGACCGTTGCACAGACGATGCAACCGGTTCTGTCAGAACACCTTAGCATTGGCACTTTCTGTACGGGAAAGAGTGTTTGCGTCGAATCCGGTTGTCCGGAACCGGTGCCGCGATAGAGTTCCTGCTGAGAGAGGATCTCGGGCCGAAGGGAGGCCGTGGCATGGTCGTCGCGAGTGCCAACCTGGTGGGAAACGCCACCCCGTGGCTTGATCATTATCCGGCCAATGTCCCGACACACCTGGGTTACCCGGCCCGCGGAGCATGGTGTCTGCTGGGGCGAGCAGCCGAGGAATCTCCGCAGCGTGTGGCCTGCCGGCACCTGCAGGCCTCATGGACCTACGCGGAGTTGTGGCGCCGGTCGCAGGCGGCTGCGACGAGATTCACGGAGTTGGGCGTGCGACCCGGCGACCGCGTGGCGCTGTTGCTTCCCAACATGCCAGAATACCTGGCCGCGATGAATGGAGCCTGGTTGGCTGGAGCCACCGTGGTCGCGGCCAGTCCGTTGATGGTCCCGTCGGAAGTCGGCCGGTTGCTCGCAGCCACCCGAGCCCGCGTGCTGGTGACGCTGGATGTGCTGGCCGGGCTGGTACCCGAGGATGAATCGGCGCCCGAGACAGTGTTGGCCGTCTCGATGCGGGACCGCCTGGGCAACTTGCAACGAGCCGGCTATGCCCTGGCCCGACTGCTGAAGTTCCGGCTCGGGCGACCGTCGGGTCCGACCCGCTGGCTGGACTGGGACAATGGTTTGACAGAAACGACCGTCGATCCGCCATCGGGTTGCGAGTCGGGCCGGCCGGCATTGATCCTGCCGACCGGGGGCACGACCGGTGTGCCCCGTTCGGTCGTGCTGACGCATGGCAACCTGGTGGCGAATGCCTGGCAGGTGTACCACTGGTCGGGTCGTCGCACGGCCGAGGACACGCTGCTGGCTGTCCTGCCGTTTTTTCACAGCTACGGACTGACGACCTGCGCGATGGCCGGCATGGCCATGCAGGCGACACTGATCATGCATCATCGGTTCCAGGTGGGAACCGTTCTGGACCTGTTCGAACGATATCGACCGACGATTTTCCCGGCCGTCCCGGCGATGTTGGTTGCGTTGAACGAGAGACTTCGGGACGGCCGGGTTGACGGGGTGCGTTCCCTGGAATCTTGCATCAGCGGTGGTGCCGGACTGCCGGTCGACGTGGCGGAGGAATTTTCCGATCACAGCGGCGCGGTGGTGGTCGAGGGTTACGGGTTGTCGGAGGCGGGACCGGTCACGCACGCCGGGCCGCTGGACGGCACCTCTCGCCCCGGCACCATCGGTCTGCCGCTTCCGGACACCCTGGCCCGCGTGGTGGCCATCGATGACCGCAGCCAGGTCCTGGGTCCAAACGAGGTGGGACAACTGCTGGTGAAGGGCCCCCAGGTCATGGCCGGCTACCTCGACGCTCCCCGCGCAACCGGGGAAGTCCTGGTCGATGGATGGCTGGCGACCGGTGACCTGGCCAGCTGCGATGCCGACGGGTTCTTCACGATTGTCGATCGTCTGAAGGACCTGGTGATCACCAGCGGTTTCAATGTCTACCCGGCTGAGGTGGAAGAGGTGCTGAGGGGGTTTCCGGCGGTGGCCGACGCGGCGGTCGTAGGGGTGCCCGACCCAGTGAGCGGTGAAAGGGTCAAGGCCATCCTCTCGCTGTCCCCCGGGGCCAAGTATGTGGAATCCGAATTGCAGTCGTACCTCTCCACCCGTCTCTCGCGATACAAGCGACCTCGCGAGATCGAGGTGGCCGAGGGTGACCTGCCACGAAATTTCCTCGGCAAGGTCCTCCGTCGAGAACTGCGTGACGGCGATGCCTGAACCGGCCACGGCCGGCAGAACGTGTCACTCGTTGCAAGCCGGTGACACGTTGGCTAGCTTGGGAGCCATTCGAGCCGGAGTGGCGGAATGGCAGACGCGCTGGATTCAAAATCCAGTGGGCTTAATTGCCCGTGTGGGTTCGAGTCCCACCTCCGGTACTGATCCTCGACCGTGTTGCCGGTCTTCCAGTCACCCGCGTTTGCAGGCGTTATTCAGCAGCAGTGCGAGACAAAAACAGCGTCCGGCGGTGAGGCTCACCACCGGACGCTGGTCGTATCGCTGGGGTCGTACTCGATCCGGAAGGGCTACTTCTTCGAAGCCGGGCTCTTCTTGGCCTGCTCCTTGACGACCTGCTGCACGTTGACCGCTTTGGTGTTGAGCAGACTGGCGACCTTCTCGGAGAGCTTCTTGGCCAACAGGCCACTGGGATCGCATCCGTCGGCCACGGCGATGATCGTTCCGCCCTTGGCAATCAGGAAGTTGGTCGGCATCTTCTTGGTCTGCCAGATCGACCAGGCCTTGCCCTTGGTGTCGACCGCGTAGAGCATCTTCAGGTTCTTCTTCTTCACGTAGCCTTCGACCTTCTTGTCGGGCTCGCGGAAGATCGCCACGCTGGTCAGGCCCTGGCCCTTGTAGGCCTTGTGCAACTCCTGGAAGTAGGCCAGTTCCTTGTCGCAGCCCGAGCAACCACAGGTCAGCCGAACCAGCACCGGACCCTTGTCGGTCAGGCTCTTCAGCTTCACGATCTTGCCCTTGGCGTTGATCACCGAGAACACGGGAGCCTTGGCACCCGGCACCACGGTTTTCTTGACCGGAGCCTTGGTGGTCTTCGCCTTGCCCTTGTCAGCCGCTTGAAGACCGGCGGGAGCCAGGATCAACGCGAAAACCAGGGCCGCTGCTAGGAGACGCTTCATGTTTTTATTCCCGTGAAGAAGATGGGGGGGGTCAGTCATCCGGCTCGAGCCAGGCACGAAAACCGTCAGCGGTGAGGATATCAGCGTTTGTTGACAGGAACAAGCAGACTTCCCCATCCGGTGTGCGTCGCTCAACGGCCTGCAGTGGTCTTCATCGGCAGAAATTGGCTCGTTCCAGAAGTCGTCACTGCCTTTGTCCTTGTGAATCTCGGGCACCGGACGCAAAATCCAGTGGACTTGTGTTGTCCGTGGGGCGGGCGAGTCCCCTGTTTCCACCTGCCCGTGATCCTCGAGAAAGGTTCCCGCCATGAATTGTCGGAACTTGCTGCTTGTTGCCGTGGTACTGGCCAGTGGCATCAGCTCAGAAGTCCACGCGGCGGCCAGGCAGTTCCTCTGGGTCACCAACGCCTACGGGAACGACCTGCACGTTATCGACGTGACCACGCACCGGGTGATCAAGCGGGTCGAGGTCGGCCCCAACCCGCACGGCATCGCTGCTCCCGATGACGCGCACGTGGTCTACATCGCGATCGAGAACTTCAAGTCTCCGGTGGGCGAGTTGCTGTGGGTCAACCCGCGGACGTTCAAGGTCGAGTTTCGACTGCCGATCGGTCCCAAGCCCAACCAGTTGGCCTGCACACCCGATGGTCGCTGGATCTACGTGCCGTGCAATGACGGTAAGTACTGGGTGATCGATGGAATCGAACGCAAGGTGGTCAAGAAGATCACGACGGGAGGGCGACCACACAACACCCAGGCCTCGAGAAACGGGCGTCGCATGTACCTCTCGCCGATGGGCAGCCCTCGGCGGGTGACGATCGTCGACGTCCTGGACGGGCACAAGGTGATCGGCGCGATCCCCTTCTCCAACGTCGTTCGTCCTCCCGCACTCGCTCCCGACGAATCACGCCATTTTCAGCACGTCGACGGGCTGATCGGCTTCGAGGTCGCCGACATCACCAAGCGGAAGGTCGTCGCGAGGATTCACCACAAGGTTCCCGACGGGCTGCAGGACAAGCCCAGTCGCTGCCACGGATTGGCCGTCCGACCGGACCAGAAGGAGATCTGGAGCTGCAACGTCGATCACCGACTGGTCCACATACACGACATCACGAAGAAGGACTATCCCCAGGTCACGGCGTTGAAGATGGTCGAACGGGTCTACTGGCTGTGTTTCAGTCCCGACAGCCGTTACGCCTACATCAGCGTGCGTGGTGCCAACAAGGTCTGCGTCGTCGAGACCAGGACCAAGAAGATCGTGACACATATTCCCGTCGGCGAGACCCCCAAGCGGAGCCTGGTGATCGTGTTGCCGACAAAGGCGGCCGCGGGCCGCTGAACGTCGGAGAACGAAACGGTTCAACCGACAGGGAGTGACGGCCATGACAAGATGCGTGGCGGCAACCGCCGCAGGATTGGTGTTGTTGACCTGCGGCTGCGGAGCGATCGAGCAGGCCTGGGACACCACGCCCGGGACACCGGCAGAAAACGCTCCCTCGCCGGATTCGTCGGCACCGGCAGCCGGCAAAGCGACTTCGGGAACCAGCCTGGTCCGCCTTTCAGCCGGAACCGCACTGCCCCAGTCGTTGCCGACAGGCACGACGATGCACTTCAGTGTCGATTACCGCGTCCGCGGTAAGCCGGCCAATTCCCCCGCCCAGTTCTTCTGGGTCATCCAGCGAGCGATGGGGCCGGAGGCTTCGATCCCGGTACAGCTCAAAGCCAGGGGAACCCTGATGCAACTGAACCCCGGCTGGCGCCCCGAGCAGGGACCGTTTCGCTGTCACATCTCCATCCGTAGTTCCAGCGGGCAGATGACGCGGGTTTCTCCGACGGTGCCGCTGACCTGAGGCGGGTTCCGGCCGACGGCGTGCATTGGTTGTCAGGCTGGTGTAGCATCGTCGCGCGCAGGTCCAACAGATCTCGCGACGGCATTCGCCCCCCTGATGAACTCACTGGGAGAAAACCATGGACAGACGTTCGTTCCTGAAGTCCGGACTCGGCGGCGGCCTGGCCTGCTCGCTGGGCGGTTACTCGTTGTTCCCCTCCGAGGTCCACGCGAAGATCCCGGCCAACCTCAAGGTCACCGCCTTGAAGGTCATTCCGGTCTGGACCGGGTCGATGAACTACATCTTCGTGAAGCTGTTCACCAATGCCGGTATCACCGGGGTGGGCGAGGGAGGCATCCGCGGCCGGGCGGCCACGATGATTGCCGCGATCAAGGAGCACGAACGATATATCGTCGGCAAGAATCCGTTGCAGATCGAGAAGCACTGGCAGGCAATGTATCGCTGGCCCCGCTGGCGAGGCGGCCCGATCCTCAACAGCGCCGTCAGCGCCATCGACATCGCGCTGTGGGACATTGCCGGCAAGGTGCTCGACGCGCCGATCTACCAACTGCTCGGAGGTGCGGCCAAGGACAAGATGCGACTCTACATCCACGGGGGATCAGCCGAGGCGATCCACCGGGCCAAGCAGCAGGGTTTCAACGCGATCAAGACCGGTCCCCAGATCTCCCGCAACGGCGTGATCAAGCAACCATGGGACCTGAAGGCCGAGATCACGCGGTTGAAGTCGATGCGCGATGCCGCCGGTGACGATTTCGACATCCTCTACGACGCCCACACGCAATTCAAACCCGAGATGGCCCTGGAGTTCTGTACGGCCGTCGAGGAAATCCGGCCATTCTTCGTCGAAGAACCGATGCTGACCTCCGACCTGGGCAAGATGAAGTGGCTGGCCGACAAGGTCAAGGTCCCCCTTTGCCAGGGCGAGAGCCAGTTCACCAAGTTTGGGCTGCAGGAGATGATCGACAAGCACTATGTCAGCTTCATCAATCCCGACGTGATTCACGCCGGGGGAATTTCCGAGTGCAAGAAACTGGCGGCGATGGCCGAATCGCACTTCATCGATGTCGCCCTGCACAACGCCCAGAGCCCGGTGATGACGCTGGCCGGCCTGCACGTCAACGCCTGCACGACCAACTGCGTGATCCACGAGTTCAACCAGGCACGCAAGTACGCCGGGTGGGAAGAGGATCTCTACGGCGGCGTGACCATCAAGTACAAGAACGGGTTTGCCAGCCTGCCACCCGGGCCCGGGCTGGGGATCGACATCGATGAAAAGGCCGCCGCCAAGCGTCCCGCCCGCCCGTTTGCCCGCACGCGAGGCACCCTGCAGTGGCCCGATGGCTCGGTGGGTGACACGTAGGCGATCTCCGGGTCCGGACCACCCGGTGGGCTGACCCTGGTTGCGAGGATGGGGCGGATGACGATCTTCGACTGGCTGATTGTGGTTGGCCTCAACGGCGCCATCATCGTCTACGGTCTGCTCAAGAGCCGCGAAACGACCTCGAGTGCCGACTGGTTCCTGGCCGGCCGCAGCCTGCCCTGGTGGGTGGTGGGGTTCTCGCTGTGGGCGACGGCGATTGATTCCAGCGATCTGGTCGCCGATTCCGGTGGTACCTACCAGATCGGAATGCAGTATTTTGTCACCAACTGGGTCGGCACGGTGGTCGGCTGGTTCGTGGCGGCACATTTCATCGTGCTGCCGATGTACCGCGCCGGCATGTTCACCAACGCCGAGTACCTGGAAGCCCGGTTCGGTCCGACGACGCGGATCATCAGTGCCTTCGTGCAGGTCCAGTACCGCACCCTGATCCTGGGAATCATCGCCACCACGATCTACCTGACGCTGTCGGTCGTCTGTGGCTGGGGACCGACAGCCACCTGGACTACGGTGGTCGCGATCGCCGTGCTGGCCACGATCTACACCGCCATGGGGGGACTGAAATCGGTCGCGATCACCGACGCCCTGCAATCGATCGTGATGATCGTCGCTTCGATCATCCTGTTCGTCATCGTCTGGAACCAGGTCGACGGTTTCGCGGGAATCGAACAGCGGCTCAACCAACAACAAGTCGGCCTGGCCGATTCGCTGCTGCACGTCGGCCACGACAAGGTCGATGTCAAGGATGTCCAAGGCCAGCCATTACAGGATGTCCAGCGAGAACTGCTTTTCGGCGGAACCTGGGATGCCGACAACAAGCGGATCACCCGCACGACACCGGCCTGGCTGGCCTGTCTGGGATTTTTCATCATCGGCCTGTCCTACTCGATCGTGAACCACACGCAGTCGATGCGGTTGTTCGGCGCCCGCAGCGAGTGGGACCTGAAGATGTCGGCCGTCGTGGCCGGCACGATCCTGATCGTCACGACATTCACCAACCTGATGATCGGGATCATGGGCCGGGCGTTGTATGACACGCTGCCGGCCGACGTGGCCGTGTACGGGACCAACGACGTGATCTATCCGCTGCTGGTCCGGGAACTGTCCGGACCGATCCTGATGGGACTGGTCGTGGCCGGCATTCTCGCCGCCTCCTTCTCGACCTACGACTCGATCGGATCGACGCTCTCGGCACTGCTGGTTCGCGACGTCTATGCCCGGCTTTTCGTTCCTGACCGCGATGACCGGCACTACCTGCTGGTGGGTCGCTGGCTGACACCTGTCATCATTCTCGGCTCATTCGGTTACGTCCCTTTCCTGCTCGAAGCGGGAATGCTGAACTTTTACATCGACCTGGTCGGGGCCTTCGTGGCCCCGCTGTTGACCATCTACCTGATGGGCACCTTCAGCAGGGTGCATCGCCGCTCGGGCGCGATCGGCCTGGGGGCCGGCGTGGCCTACGGCACCCTGAGGCTGTTTGCACCGGTGATTGCCGAGACGTTTGGAATCGCCGTGCTGCCGACGGTCATGGCCGACGGGCTGGCCGGCTGGGTCTTTTGTGTGCTGATCACCGCCGTGACGATGATCGCCGTGTCGCTGGTGATCGGCTGGAACCCGAGAGGAGAACTGCTGCACCAGGAAACCCACGGATGGCTGCAGTCAAGCCAAAGGCAAATTCGCGAGATCAGCGGGGATGACCAGCACACCGGCAATGCCTGGCCGACCGTGCTGGGACTCGCCGTGGTCCTTGTCGGTGTCGTCTTGAGTTTCGTCATTTTCTGGTAAGCCGCGAAACACCCGACCCAGCCGATGCCACCGCGAGAGAATCTTGAGATTCGAAAATCGGCCGGTCATCCCAGCCAGGCGGACAGGTTAGAATGCAGGATCACCGGTCCCCGGCCGAACGTCCCCGCAAGACAATCGTCTCGATGCCCACACCCGCGACCGCCGTCGATCGTCGCCAACCGGCAACCGGGAGAAACCGTTGAGCCAGGCGACGGAGACCACGCCGGCGGCTGAGTCATCGCTGCCGGCCTCGACCTGGATCCTCGGGCCGGTTGCCGACATGGTCCTGTTCGTGGCAACCCCGCTGTTGATCGTGCCCGCGGTCCTGCTCTCGCGAAAAGGGCTCTCCGACCAGGCGATCTACGCGATTGTCGGGACACTGGGCGCCACCGGTCATCACCTGCCAGGGATGCTCAGGGCCTACGGGGATCGGGCGTTGTTTCACCGGTTCCGCATCCGCTTGACCGTGGGACCGATCCTACTGCTGGGCATCTCGGTCCCCCTGCTCTTCACGAACCTGCGGTCAGGCATGGACGTCGTGCTCGCGCTGTGGGGATTCTGGCACGGGCTGATGCAGGTCTACGGGTTCCTGCGGATCTACGCGGCCAAGACCGGACAGACCAGTGCCCGCTCGGCATGGCTTGACTGGTTGATGTGCCTGGCCTGGTTCGGTGCCGGCATGGTTTGTTCCGACGGCCGGGTCTTTCGACTTCTCGAGACGTTCCACCGGTCCGGGGGCCCCTTGATCCCCACCGAGTGGATCTTCGGATTCCGCAACGCCTGGCTCGTCGGCACCGGAGTGATCACCACGGTGTTCCTCGTTCACGAGTTCTCGCAGAGGTCTCGCTTCCGTCCGGCCACCGGGATCCGCCTGCTCGCCATGGCCATCAGCTTCGCCTTCTGGTGGTTCGCGATGGTCATGATCGACAACATCATCGTGGGCATCACGCTGTTTGAGATCTTTCACGATGTCCAGTACCTGGCGATCGTCTGGGTGTTCAACCGCAAGCGGGTTGAAACCGCGGCAGACGTCGGGGTCTTTACCCGCCACCTGTTTCGTCGCAGCCAGTTGATGCTGGTGGTCTACATCGCGCTGGTGGCCGCCTACGGTGTCGGCACCCGGCTGCCGGAATACCTGGGAGGCGAGTCTCTTGAAGAACTGATGGTCGCGTTGATCTGGATCTCGACCCTGCTGCACTTCTATCTCGACGGGTTCATCTGGAAAGTCCGTGAACAGAGCACGCGGGCCGGGCTGGGTCTCGTCGATTCCTCACGTGAAGAAACCCGGCCACTCACCGAGGGACTCGTCCACGCACTGAAATGGACCCCGTTCCTGTTGGCCATCATTGCCATGGCCGCCTCCCAGTGGTGGAACGACTACGTGTTCGGAGATCGCAGGGACCGCGACGCCCAGGTGCTCGCGAGATATCACCACCTGGCAAAAGTCGTTCCCGGTCACGACCACGCCCACCTGACACTGGGCACTCAGCTCAGGAAGCAGGGCCAAGTCGTCCAGGCCCGGCAATCGATCGAGAAAGCCCTCCAGCTCAGCGACGGGAAGAACACCGAGGCCCATTTCCAGCTGGCGATGCTGCTGTCGACCGAACACGACATCGACGGGACAATCCGACACCACCGGATTGTCCTTTCACGAGAACCAAAGCGGACCGAATCCCGCGTCCAACTGGCATTGGCACTGCAGGCACAAGGTGACCACGACGGGTCCGAACAGCAGCTGAAAAAGGCACTCGAGCTCGACGATGACCTGCCCGCCACTCACGTCGGCCTCGGCCGCCTCTACCTCGAAACCAGTCGGCACGCCCAGGCCCGGCGCCACCTGCAACGGGCCGTTTCGCTACTGGAAGCCCGGTCCGAACGCAATTCCGAGAGCGACGAGCTCCTGGAAATGACCCGCGGCCTGCTCGAACAGGCCGCAGCCACGTCGCCGTCTCGACCGGATCGCTGATCCACGCCACGGCGACCCTGCCCGACCACCGCTGCCGAAACAGCCGGCGCCGACGACGATGCCACGAGTTTCCCCTGTTGACAAATGATCTCTAAATGATATCATAACAATATCCCTTGAATCACCTGCTGCGGGCTATCGAAAGGATGTCAATCCGATGGAGCACGAAAGTCTGATCACGCCGAGGTCAGGATGGATCCCGCTGTCCGTCTGCCTCATTCTCACCATCGTCATCCCGATCGTGCTGATCGTGAACGCCAATCTCAACGAGAGTGACCTGACTCTTGAACTGGCAATCCTGGCCAGCCCGGTCTCATTTCTGATCGGTTTCATCGGCTTGTTCGGCCACATGGCCATCGCCCCCAACCAGGGCCGCGTGCTGCTGCTGTTTGGTGAATACCGCGGATCGGTCACCAGCAGCGGTTTTTTCTGGGTGAACCCGTTCTATTCGAAACGCAAGATCTCGCTGCGGGTGCGAAACTTCGAAACGGGTTCGCAGAGCACGCCGGAAGTCAGGGATCCGACCGGTCAGAAGGTGCTGCAGGCCAAGGGGCGTTCGGCGGGCCGGCCTTCCAAGGTCAACGATCGGGACGGAAACCCGATTGAAATCTCGGCGGTCGTCGTCTGGAAAGTCGTCGACACGTTCGAGGTGCTCTTCGAGGTGGACGACTACGAGGACTATGTCGCGGTCCAGAGTGAAGCGGCACTGAGAAACCTGGCCAGTCGTCATCCCTACGACAGCGAGGACCACGCGGTGTCGTTGCGGGGCAACACCACCGAGGTCTGCGACCAGCTGCAAAACGACATCCAGGACCGCCTGGGAAAGGCCGGGGTCGAGGTCATCGAGGCCAGGATCAGCCACCTGGCCTACGCGGCCGAGATCGCCGCGGCGATGCTCCAGCGACAGCAGGCCCATGCCGTCGTCGCCGCACGCACCAAGATCGTCGAGGGAGCCGTCGGCATGGTCCAGATGGCACTCGACCAGCTGGCCGCCGAGAACATCGTCGAACTCGACGACGAACGACGAGCCGCGATGGTCTCCAACCTGCTGGTGGTCCTTTGCGGTGACCGGCATACCCAGCCGGTCATCAACACGGGAACGCTTTACCAGTGATCCCCATCACCCGCACCGGCCATTGGAGAACCCGGTTTGGCAAAGCGTGACTCATTCCTGGTACGCATCGATCCGGCCGTGCTGGCCGCGATGCGCCGGTGGGCCAAAGACGAGTTGCGAAGCGTCAACGCCCAGATGGAGTTCGTGATGAGGCGGGCGTTGCAGGACGCAGGTCGTCTTTCCACGGAGCCGGACTCGCAACAGGAACCTGACGGCCGGTCGTCCCGCTGACCGCACCTCGTCATTCCGCAGCCGGGTCACTGCCCCTTGACGGCCATCCGCACCGAGTACAGTCCGGTGCGGGCGGTGATGAACAGCGTCTTTCGGTCCCGGCCCCCGAAACAGACGTTGGCCGGCCCCTCGGGCACCTTGATCGTGGTCAGCTTGCGCCCCTGGGGGTTGTAGATGGCCACGCCTCCCCGGGTCAGGTACAGGTTGCCCCGTTCGTCGAGCGTCATGCCATCGGAGCCTTCCGGGGCAATCTGGCGGCGTTTGCCCAGTTGTCCTGCCGCGGTGATCCGATAGCTGTAGGTCTTTCCGGCACCCGGATCGGCAACGTAGAGCAATTTCCCATCGGCGGTGCCGATGATCCCGTTGGGCTTGGCCAGGTCGTCGATCACCCGTCTCAGCTTGCCACCGGGCCGCGGGAGGTAATAGACATGGAACCCTCCCTGTTCGAGGCCCTCCTGGTTCCCGTAACGGGGGTCGGTGATGTAGACGCCACCTTGCGGATCAACCCACAGGTCGTTGGGGCTGTTGAGTTTCTTGCCGGCGAAGCTGTCGGCCAGCACCGCGACCTTGCCCCGGGGTGTCACCGACGTGACGCGGCGGCTGCCGCCCTCGCAGGCCAGCAGGTTGCCCTGCCGGTCGAAAAACAACCCGTTGGCTCCACCCGACTTTTCGCGAAACACCGTCAGCTTGCCCGCCAGCGACCACTTGTGGATTCGATTGTTGGGAATGTCGGAAAAGAAGATGTTGCCCTGCCGGTCACGGGCAGGCCCCTCGGTGAACTTGAATCCACCGGCCAGTTTCTTGACCTTGGCCCCGGCAGCCACCAGCGGGAAATCCGCGGCGGTTACCGGCTGAACTGCCGGCCACAACAGTAGCATTGCCAGGGCGGTTGGTATCGTCATCGACTGGTTGCTCATCTCGATTTCCTCTCTCTGCCCGACTATTCGGCTACCGAATCGGCCACCTCGTTGACAGGCTCGTTGTCGTCGGACTCGCTGTAACAGAAGTAGTTGTCCCATTTCGTATCGAGCCGGGCCAGCGCCGTGTCGAGATCGCAGGCTTGCCAGCGGTCACCCTCGACGGCAACCAGTTCCAGTTCCTGCAACTTGCAGAGTGCGTCGTCAATCTCGAAATCCGTCTCGATCTCGAAATGATGATTCAACCATTCCTCACAGCGGCGATCCAGTTCCGCCGGCGTGCAGGAGCCGTCACGGTCCAGCAGTATCCAGGCCAGCAGCGCTTCCTTCCATTCCTGTTCTTCCATGCAGTCGACCAGGTAGAGAATGACGCCCAGCCCGTTGTCGAGACTCTTCGAGTAAAGCGCATCGGTGACCAGGTGCTGGTAGCGTGCCCGCGACGTACGGTAACCGACGATGGCCCGAGCGGCATAGGCTCCCAGGCTGCCCAGCACCACGACCAGCAACAACGGGTTGAGTGTGACGGCAGCGGCGGCCAGCTTGAAAATGACCACGGCCAGGCCCGTGACCGCCGTGGTGATCACCTTGATCAGGTCAATCGGTTTCATCGACAGTCGTTTCGCGGGAAAGACCACCTCCAGGTCGGCCATGGGGATCTCGAGAAACGTCTTGACGTGGATCGACCGGTCGATCGGCTCGCCGTCCTTGGATTTCAGCCGGAACATGAGGATCAGTTGCTTGAAGGTCGGTTCCTGCAGCCGTGTCTTTTCGAGTAACGACCGCGGCCCCACATCCTCGGCATGCAGCGTGATCCGCTCGATCTTCTTTCCCTCGAAGATCGATTCGGACACCGGCACCACGGCTTCGCTGACCTCTTCACTCGCGTCGCCGACCCTCCCACGCCCCAGCAATCGACCGGGCAGACGAATCAAGCCCAGCAGAATCCGCGACACGAGCAGGTCAACTTTTTGCAGGAAGAGAATCCCCTCGGTCGAATCGACGCCGGTACCGCGTCGAAACAACAGCGCCTTCCTCGCGAAATCCGGTGGCTCACCTCCCTTCCCGTAGGGGTTCTGATCGAAGTAGGTCCCCAGCAGATCCGTGTCGTGTCGTTCCCAGTCAACCTCGACCGGCAGGCTGAACAGGTAGTCCTCGGCGTTGGCCACGTCGAGGTCTTCCTGCGAGATCGGGACGAAGTTGGCCTGCTGGATCGTGCGGACAAAGTTGCCCATGAACCGTTGCTCTGCTTCAACGATCTGGGACTCATCGAGTCCCTCCAGTTCACTCCCTTCGCTCTTGGGATCAAACAGCGAGTAATCTCGCTTCAGGTGTTCGATCATCTCGCGGAACTCGAAGTGCAACAATCCCTCGAGCAACCGGCAAAGATCCGACATCCCTTCCCCTCGCTCTCCGGCCTGCTCGACGAACGCATCGACGAGGCGATGGCGGGGGACGGGGATGAAGTGTTCGGGATCAACGTTGACAAACGAACGCGCCATGGTTTTGCCCCTGTTGCTGCAGCAACCTAACCGTGAATGGACCTCAGAAAAATGACCAACCCCAGCAGGATCAGGATCGCATAGACCGCCCGGCGAAACCGTTCGACGGGTAATCTCTGGTTCAAGACACCTCCCAGCCAACTCGCCACCACGATCGCCGGCAGGCAGGCCAGGAACCGGTCGAACAACTCCCGGGAACAGTGACCACCGAGGACATGCCCTCCCACGAGCAGCACTCCAGCGGCCAGGAAATAGGCCTGCAGGGTCGCACGAAATCGCTCCGGTGACCAGTCTCGCGACGTTCCGTACACGACCAGTGGCGGCCCGTGGACGTTGAATGCCCCGCCCAGGAACCCGGCGAGCAGTCCCAGCCCGGCCGCCGAACCCGCCGGAACCCGCCACCGCTGCGGATCAGAAAGCAGCCCCAGCA
>Ga0163108_10000835_pt1 | contig 22633 bp, 18 predicted proteins | sample Fk1155metaG_FD_109644 | JGI IMG/M metagenome (GOLD analysis project Ga0163108, IMG submission 109644) | Marine microbial communities from the Central Pacific Ocean - Fk160115 155m metaG | ecosystem: Environmental > Aquatic > Marine > Oceanic > Photic zone | place: The Central Pacific Ocean...
AATGTGGTACGACACTTCATGGTGCGAACCTCCGATTGGTTAGTCTTCTTTTCTGTTGTGCTGTTTAAGTTAATCTGTATTCCGGATATATCTGTCCTACTCTTCTTCTTTCTTCATTAAATGACCGTACAAAATCTCTTCGGAGAATTCGACACATTTATATTCAATTACTCGCGCATTGGGTTCCAAGCGTCGGTAAAGTGGCATTCGAATTTGCCACGGCCGAGTGAACACCGTGGGGTCCTCAATAGTAGCTTCATACAACAAGGCATCCGCGTTTATGGGTGTGTATCGTTCGGTCACTCGCAGCGCACTGCTGGCAAAATTTCCTGCGCGATCGAACCAGGCCTCACCATTAAATCCCTGCGCATCAACTACTAATGTGTTCCCCTCCCAGCTACCATGTGAACGACCCATCCACGTATCCAAAGGCGGTGGTTCAGGATTTTCTTTATTCATATGAATGGTGCGATTCGCCTCAGCAAAACCGTACACAATCATAATCTTGTCTGTCCCCTGCAGTATTTGAAAAGGATAGGACAGATAGGTCGCTCGAGGCACTCCGGGAAGATAGCACTTGGTTTCAGGGTCTGCTATCGGTCGGTTGGCCCAGTTCTCCTGTTTCTTTTCCAGCGCCCATTCCTGGTAGGGAATCTCTTCACCTACCACTACACCTTGCCCTGGAGGTACTGATCCTATAGCGCCCATCTCTGGCAGCCCCGCACTCGCTTCATGGTCCTGAAGATCCCAATGAGCGGTTCCAATTGCTTGCCAGATTCCATTGAGATCGGGATTGCCGTCCCAGGCTTTTTCGGGTTCATAGTTACCAATTTCCTGGGCAATTACTGAATTACTTGCCGATAAAGTGCCAAGCAACGCTAGGATTGAGAGGATTACAATGGGCTTAAGTCGGTTTACCATTAGCGAGCCCCTTCTTTGTTAGTGTGGATATATGGATTAACTGCTTGGGATTTTCCCAATTAGCGTGTGGAGGGTCAAGCAGCGAAAGGACCCAGGATCTCGAATGTGTGCCCCACAGTCAACTTTAAGATCAAAAGGGGAATGGGGCTCAGAGTAAAAATACAGCAGTTTTACTCTGGCTACTTTTTGATTAGATGCTGATCGAGAATAGCGTTATTCCGACGGTTTGAACGCCAGCAACACGTTACCAGACACCTGACTGAAAGAACCGTAACCGGAACCCACAAACACCATGCCAGATCCAGCGGCAATGGAATGACTGTCGATCGAACCACCATAACCCTCGACTCCATTGACAGTTTCAAAATCCGCCACTGTATCGTATTGAAAGAGCAGCTCGCCTGAGTCCGAATTGAATATAAACAGGCGCCCGTCGAGCCCCCCAGTGATGACTGCTCCGTCCACAGATAACGGCGTGGCAGAGAAACCATAGAGTGAGTCACAACGCCTAAGCCTTTCGCTACGTTCGCCACCACAATCCGGCTGCACTTCGTAGTACCAGCTTGGCTCGCCGGTACCGACGAAGTAAGTGTAAATACCAGGCCGGCTGCTCCCGCCCAGATTGCCGGGATCGTTGATGGTCATGAAGGCACGCTCGGAATCGGTGGCGATGCCCCAATGGTTGCCGCCCAACGCTGTCCCTTCACCGACGCGCTGATTCCAGACCAGTGCACCCGTGACAGGATCTAGAGCCCAGAGATCGCCGGATTTCTGGCCGGCAATCAGCAGCTCTCGGTCGTTTGTCTCTACCAGGATGGCTGGGCCGCCGAAATCGAAATCGACGGCGTTGGTATCATCTAAAATGATGCAGTTAGGGCCGCCGGCGCCGCAGCCGAAATTCCACATGTCGTTCTCTAGTGCCTGGAAGGCCCAGATTTCCTCCCCGGTTTCCAGATTCAGGGCGATGATTGCATCGCTGGTATTGGTTGTAGGGTGCGAAGTATTTTCGCCAGTGGTGACGTAGACCTGGCCTCGCTCTGCATCAACAGTCGGCGTAGTCCAGATTGGGGCACCGGAGGGGCCGCGCTGTTTGACACCGGTGGAGCTGACCATGCCAGTGTATTCAGCCGCTGGCATGGTGTGGTATTCCCACAGTTTGTCTCCGGTGCGCACATCCAGCGCGGTGACAGCGCCATGATTTTCACAGCATTCATAGCGCGGATTGCCACCGGTAATGACACCGGAACCGGAAAGCGGCACGATTATCTTGTCTTCGTGAATAACTGGTGTACCGGTAATCATTGCTTGGTTGTTGGATGCTTGGCCGCTCGCAACCCAGATTACCTCGCCATTTCCCGCGTTGATGGCATGAACCATGCCACCTTGATCGCTAAACACCAGTGTACCCAGATCATCGATTACCTCGTAGGCCATTGAAGAACGCAGGCGCGTACCAGCATCATAGACCCACTTGGCGCAACCGGTGTTGATGTCCAGCGCAAAAACTCGACCGGAATCGGTGGCGGAATAGAAAATAGTCGAGCCAATAATCACCGGCGCGGCACGCAAACTGGATGTTTGGGGGAAAGCGACCGCCCAGGCCAGTTCCAGCTTTGACAGATCGGCCGTGTTGAGACCTGTCTGCGCGGCATTAAGGTGGCGCGGGTTATTACCATCAGTGTCCGTAAAGGCAAAGGATAGCGTCTGCTCCAGGTCTACCGAGCGGTGATCCGCCACGCACATGGTCGCAGCGACCCAGCCCTCGATCCCGTCTACCGTGCTCTGCTCCTGAGCCGAGCCTGGCTGAGCAGCGGTCAGGCCTGCGCTTAGTATCGCGAACAGGGACAGGTAAGATCTAAAACTTGCTTGAAGACGAGAGTAAAAAAACATAAGTAATGCCTGCTTGGTGGATGTTAGCTGTTAGTTCCATTCCAACCAGAACCGCGTGTCTTGAGTTGCCGGTTCATTTGGAGGCTGAAATCCAGCGCCAAAAATACAATAATTACCGGCATTGTGCGAATCCGGATTGGATTAAGATTAATAGGGATTAATAGGAAAAGACTAATAACTCAATAACTTTATATTTATACTCTGATCCCGTATAGCTACCTTTCCTATCTAGGCTTCCAGAAAAAGACTTCAAAGTCGCGCAGCGGTGCTGATCCCTCGTAGAGAGAATCATCTAACGTTAGGCCCACCATGGCGGCCCACTGCTCCATCATGGCGATGCGCTTGTCACCGAAGATTTCGATAGCCTCCATCGTAAAAGTCGCTTCACCAATCCGCAGCCATCCATCACCACCGCGATCCCTCACTCGCTGCGCCCATCGTGCTCCGTCCGGGTGAGTGGCCGTGATTACACCATTGGGAGTGCCCACCCAGGAGAGATAGGTAACAAAAGGCGGGAACCCGCTTTGCTTCATGAGCAAAGGACTCCGAATGCTTTCATTAAGCGGTGTGAAATTATCCAAGGACGGAGTTGGTGTTCCCCCAAGAATCACACCGGGCGTACGAGACAGCCCCTCGTTACCGAGGTATGGTGCCGTGAACACCCAGCTCAGCACTCCAGTCAGTAGTACCGCTCCGATCAAGAACCCAGCGAGCTCTCGCTTATTCATTGCGCATCCTCCGTATTGATGTATAAGAAGCATAACCAGTATCAGCAAATAGGGACAGAGAATAAAATACCGTATCGAATTTTTTGTGTGAGCCTATTTTTTAAATTTATGCCCTCGCTTGGTTGGCTTACTATTTACCTATTGAATAATCATTAAAACCGGCGTAATTTCAGGCAATAGCTTCATTTAATTACGTGGTAAAAATAGAAAAATGTTGGAGGTTCGAATGAACAATAGAATTCATGCCAAACTAATTCTGGCACTAGCCAGCAGTTTGGTTGCCCCCCTAATTTCGGCACAAGATGATGGTTTTCCACGGACCGAGTATGGCCAACCTGATCTACAGGGCACCTATACTTTTCGAACGCTTACTCCTCTGAATCGTCCTCGAGAACTGGCAGACTTCGAAGTGCTTACCCCTGAACAGGCCAAGGAATGGGAGGAGTTCGAAAATCGCCGCCAGAACCGAGACCTGATTATTGACTCTGTAGGTGGAGCTGGATATCCACCGGGGGTTATCTCCTACAATAATTTCTGGTATGAGCGAGGCGTGCAGACGATCGCCGATCGCCGAACCTCGCTTATTTATGATCCACCCAATGGCAGGCGACCAGCAATTAACGCGGCCGGTCGAGAGCGCCGCGCTGCCTATGGGCAGATGGTGTTCGAGAGTGCCGGCCCCGAAGGCCGCACCACGGTTGACCGCTGCCTTGTGGGATTCAATGCCGGTCCGCCGATGATTCCCAGCGCATATAATAACAATGTGCAGATCGTACAGACAGAAGACCATATCGTAATCTTGAATGAAATGGTTCACACAGCACGCATAATTAGACTGGATAGTGAACACCACACTCAACAGCTCAAGTGGGAGGGAGATTCTGTCGCACACTGGGAAGACGACACCCTTGTTGTTCATACCCAAAATTACTATCACGACTATAACTACGCTGGCATGTCTGATCAGGCTCAGATTACCGAACGCTTCACCAGAATCGATGCAGACACTTTGGACTACGATTTTACGGTTGAAGATGAGCTGTCATGGGACGAGACCTGGTCTGGAAAATTTCCGTTACGCCGCGCCGCTGATCCACTCTATGAATACGCCTGCCACGAGGGCAATCACGGATTGGTTGGTATTCTTGCCGGCTGGAGACGATATGAATCCATGGGATTTAATGGCGATGGCTCGCCTAAGTCTGATACTGGTACGGTCGAGACGGAAGAGAATTAGCCAAGCGACATAAATGGGACTGGCCCATTTATGTACTGAGTCAATTATCGACCAACCGCAGTGGCAGCTACGCTCGACTCGGGCAGAGTCGGCACTGAGGCTACGCCGCGGTGGATTGTCGATTCTGCCCATGGGCACTACCTCCTAGTAACATCGTATATAGCTCCCGTATAAACTCCTTGAAATATGGATCGGAAAACTACAAGTGAAACAAACAAGAATGAGCACAAAATTCGCAAACCACTTTCAAAGAGCCTCGTTAGTGATAACGACATCTTTGGGAATCGTTTCCTGTCAATGGAGCCCGCAGCCACTGGTTCTGGTTGAAACCACTATAGGTGAAATTCAGCATGCTCTAGTCACGGGAGAAACTACCTGTCATGAAGTGGTATCAACCTACTTACAACGTATCGAGAGCTATGATAAGCCCAGAGGAATTAATGCAATTACTGTAATTAATCCTGAAGCGTTATCGAAGGCAGAGGAAGTCGACCGCGCGCTAGTTTCCAATAGCCCACTGCCAGAATTATTCTGTACCCCCATTGTAGTGAAAGATAATTTCGATACCCATGACATGATCACTACCGGTGGGTCTATTACGCTTCAAGAAAACTATCCACCCGATGATGCCTTTATGGTGCGCAAACTACGTAACGCGGGAGCAATAATAGTAGCAAAGACCAATATGGCAGAATGGGCATTCAGTCCTCGAGAAACTGTTTCATCGTCATTCGGCCGAACTGCAAATGCCTATGATATTAATTTTGTGCCAGCCGGATCTTCAGGTGGAACCGCTTCTGCTGTGGCCGCCAACTTTGCCGTCGCTGGTATGGGGAGTGATACTGGAAATTCCATACGCGGCCCGTCTTCACATCTGGCATTATTTGGTATTCGCTCGACATTGGGTTTAACCAGTCGGGATGGAGTAATTCCGTTAATATTTGATCGAGACATCGCTGGCCCGATGGCTCGATCAGTAGAAGATGGTGTAAAACTATTTAATGTCGTTGCCGGTTATGACTCAAACGATAGCCTAACGCTTCCTGATAAAAGAGAATCGGATTATCGCAAGTTTCTTAATTTGGACGGCTTGACCGGTAAACGCATTGGGGTATTCAGACGACTGGTTGATCACGACACTGCGGACCACGAAATCAGGCAGCTCTTCTTCGATGCGGTCGATGACATGCGTTCGGCTGGAGCGACGATAGTGGATTCTATAGTTATTGAAGATTTCGACACTCTCAATGACGGAATACAGTCCTGTGGCAGTTTTCGTTACGACCTTAAGCAATATTTAGATTCATTAGAGAAACCACCGTTACAAGATGTGGCTGCGGTTCTCGAGTCTGGTGAGTTCGCAATTGAATCCAAAGGAGCTCTCGAATTTTTCTCCCAGTTCCCACTGGAAACTGCGCCAGATGAAAGGCAAGACCCCTGCCTTATCTGGCCCAACCATCCGCTGCGCAATCAGCTTCTTGGAAATACTGTAAGAGCCATGGATGCTGCCAATCTAGATGCGCTCATCTATCCTACTTGGTCGAATCCGCCGGCACATATTGATAAAGCCAACGAAGAATACTTAGGGGACAATAGCCAATTATTAGTTCCAGCAGCGGGTTTACCAGCTGTTACCATTCCAATGGGTTTCTGGCAAAACAGGCTGCCGGCCGGCATTCAAGTCGTAGGACGCCCCTATGCGGAGGGCATATTAATCGAAATAGCCTATAGCTATGAGCAACTCACGAAACACAGGAAGCCGCCGAAGGGATTTCCAGCACTGATTGACTGATCTTTACTGGATCAAAGAGGTCAAAGCAATAAAGTTTTACACAAATGATCAAGCATCATGGAGTGAAACTCCCCTGTTTGAATTCACAAAACCTGAGGCAAATAAGGACTCCGTCATTATCTCCTCCAGTCGTTAATTATTAGACCACACGCCAATAGATTTCAGGGAATTGAGGCTTATAATCATAGCCTTTGGTTTTGACAGAAGGAATCTGCTACATGGAAAACATGAGAACAGATGGCAAGAGATGTTTCGTCTGTGGCCCAAGTAACAGCATTGGTCTTAAACTAGTATTTAGGATGGATGACGATGTTTGCCGATCTGAATTTATTCCGGATGCCATGCATTGTGGCTACGATGGCGTTACTCACGGTGGCATCATATTTAGTGTATTAGATGACGTAATGGCGAATTGGATTTACCTAAAGGGTATTCGTGCCTATACCGCAAAATGCGATATTAGGTACAAAGGTAATTTACCAACTGGCACCCGGGTGACACTCGAAGGACATTGTACCAAGCAACGAAGCCGACTCATTACGATGGAAGGAAAAATGATCAGAGATGATACCGGCGAGTTAGTAGCTGAAACTCGGGCTAGTTTCATGAAAGAGACGGACTCATAGAAACAAGGGAAATACGAGGGTTAGATCAGATAACCTACCTGAGTATTCGGGTTGACCCCAATCAGGTATTACCTGCTGGGTATCAGCACCCCATCACAGATCAAATTTATTGAAGAGAATATTAATGAAGCCCTATGCGTGGAGTCTCGATCTGTACTAAGAATTAAATTTTATCAGATTGACCAGAATGACCTAAACTTAATATGGCGCCAAACACTGCCGCTAATGAACCGCTAATAAAAAGCACCAACTGACCCACATCAATACCAATAACTTCAGTTGTTGGTAATGCAATCAAACCACCACCAATTGCCATAAGCATGCGCCCGATTATTCCAACCGCTCCTTTGCGGGCTAGTAACCCTAGCCCAAGTAAATAACGCTGAAGAGCCCCTGCAATAAAAATTATTCCTATGCCTACTTTCGCAGTGGCGAGTAGGGTCTCCCACCAGCTACCTGACATTATTAGCGCGGGCTCCAACACGAAAAAGAAAGGAATGAAATAGATGATGCTGCCCAACCGCATTGCCTTGAAGCCTGTTGCTAGAGCAGATGAGCCTGCAATGCTGGCGGCAGCGAAAGCTCCAAGTGCAACTGGTGGAGTAATAAACGACAACATCCCCCAATAAAGGATAAAAAGATGAACACTCATTGGGTCTAAGCCACCCTGAATTAAAGCGGGCGCTAAAACTATTGCGAGAAAAACATAAGCTGCCGTCACCGTCATTCCGATACCCAATAAGAAACTGCAAAAAGCACCCATTAATAACAGTAACAGTGTCGAATCGCCTGCTAGATACAACAGATCATTAACCAAGGTCCCTGATAAACCCGTTATGGATAAGGCCCCTACGATCAAACCCACACCTGCCATGATTGTCAGCAACTCCATCAACAACTTACCCGTGGCAACGAGAAATTCTCCCGCTTGCTTAAAGTCCCAACGGTAATCTGGAGAAAGCTGATTCAATGCAAGTAATAGACCAGTAGCTATAAAAGGAGCCACAGCTTCGCGCTGCAAATAGACAAGAAGAAAAATTAAAACCAGGAATGCGGCAATATAGAACCAACCTTGCTTCATAGTCTCTTTCAAACTTCGTAATTCATCGCGGGGAGTACCAACCAAGCCTCTCCTGGCTGCATATGCATCAACTTGTACAAATAATCCAAAGAAGTACAACAAGGCGGGTATGGCTGCAGCTAATGCTACCGTGGTATATGCAACATTAAGAAAAGTCGCCATGACAAACGCGGTCGACCCCATAATTGGTGGTAATAGAACACCCCCAGTGGAGGCACAGGACTCAACTCCAGCGGCATACTCTTTTTCCATCCCGTTCTTTTGCATCGCTGGTATTGTCATCTGGCCAGTCGTGAGAACGTTGGTAATTACACTGCCGCTCATAGAGCCCATCAGACCGCTTGATACAATCGCAACTTTGGCAGAACCACCTCTCACGTGACCAAATGCCGCGAAAGCCAAGTTGATGAAAAAGCGACCACCTCCAGTCTGCTGTAGTGCAATACCGAAGATAAGAAATCCGATAACGAGCTGAGCAAAGGCTCGGAAAGGTAATCCGAGAATGCTTTCAATACTCATGACATGATAACCGGCAGTTTCTCCCAGAGACGAAGCCATGCCTGAAATAGGCCCGGGTAAGTTTTCTGCAAAAATTGGGTAAAGCGAAAATACCAAGACAAGAGTAAAGAGGACCCAGCCACCAGTGCGGCGCACCGCTTCCATTATAAGGGCCCATAGCAAATAGCTCATCCATATAGCATAGCCTGGCGCCGAAAATTCCCAGCCATAATCCAGCATGTTTTCGGTATTAATAAAAAAGAATATACAAGAAACAAATGCTGCGAGACTCAGCACGCCATCAAACAAATAACTTTTAGGCCTGCGGAATGAAGGGTTGAGCAAATAGCAAAGCGGCAACAATAACCCAATAAGTGCATAGTAATAATGGTTCTGTAACGTAATGACGAAATCAAGAAGCGGGCTTTCTGAAAATAGTCGCAGAGAATCCATTGCCAGAAATGCACTGCACAAAGCAGCGATACCTGTTAGCCAGCGTAACGAGACTGGTAACTCAACAGATTTACTTGACACTATCGCCAGACCGGATCGAAACCGGCTTCCTCCAGACGCTGGGCACGGTGCAGCTCCCAGGCCTCAACAAAGGCGTCTTGATCACGGATAGGTTCTTCAGAAAATTCAGCCCAGGCCGACGCTAGCACTTCCTGGCGTTGGACTAACGACTGATTATGTTCCTCGAATTCGTTCGTCCAAACACCTACCTCGCGCCAATAGTCCACGGCTCCCTCATGATAGGGCACCACCCATTGAAATACCTGGCGATCCAACCCCCAGCCGATCGCACCGGGGTCAGAGTCTTTATATTCATCATAATTTTCGCTTATCGCTCGAGTGAGGGCATAAACAAGGTCGCTCTCTTTAGTAGCCACTGTCGTCAATAGCGGATAAGGATAGGTCGCAGCTTCATGAGGGCTATCAACACTAATACCTGCGCCACGGGTAGCGTAGTTTTTTGTGAAATATGGCCCAATGGCTAACATGCGCTCCCAGCATCCCGCATCATCATGTGGTGCAGGCAACCATCTAATACCTCGCGGTGAAGCCTGGAGACGAAACATTGGTCCCGACACCGTGGTGCCAAACCCAGCGTCTACATCACCATTAATCACGCCATTCCATGAAGCATCGTAGCCAGGAAAGTCTACCCGGATGACATCATCCCAGGTCAGTCCGCCACAAGCCAAATAAGCCTCCATCGACACATTCAGCGCAGGTGCGCCACGCACATAGGGTATCCTGTGCCCTCGCAACTCAGAAAAGCTAGTAACGCCGGTATCCTCAGCAACAGCAATAGCTTGATTACTCAACCCGTTAGAAGTCATCAGCAGGCGCAGTGCTTGAGGCCCCCACTCCGGATTAGCAAACTGGAACATGCCCTCTTGGGCAAAATAGGTAGATACCCCATTTGCTGAGAAATCAACTCGACCAGTCTTTAGCGGCAACAGCCTGGAAACATCATTCTGGCCAGGAATAACTCGCAGGGTTACACCGTATTTTTCACGAAGCATAGCGCCAATCCCGACCGCCTGGTTATATCCTGTAGAGCCAAGGTTATAGGCGGTCCAGGCCATTTGGCGTGGAAGATTGGCCCAATAAGCCAATCGATTGGACTGAGCTATAGCATTGCCGGCCACTGAGAGTGAAACTAGAAGCAAGATGAATCGCAAGATAAAGCCCGCTGATACAGTTGGTGTTTTCAGGTATTTCGACAGCAATCTTATTCTCCCAGAAATATAGCCTCTCTCAATCCAAGCCCAGGTAACTCAATCGGTAGAGCACAGGACTGAAAATCCTCGTGTCGGCGGTTGGATTCCACCCCTTTTAGTTTGTCGGGTTCGTCCCGCGTGTGCGTGCCAACCACTCTACGAGCGGTTCGACATCGCTGAGTGGCAGCGCCGCTCCCCGCCCAATCATGGCGAGCAGGAGCGAACGCCATTGCTCTTCGTTCGCACGAGCCTCCTGCACCCGGTCCAGAGAGTGGCACGCTTCGCAGGTTCCGGCCAGAATCGCCTCAGCACCGTCGTCTACAAGGAAGTCTGCTTCCGTAAGAATCCTGGGCACGTACTCCCGTGGGAAGGGAGTCGACTCGGGACCGAACTGCTTAACCAGCCAGTCAAGAAGGATCGCTTTGTCGGCGTCGGCAATTACCGCGCCCTGGACCACGCCGCTCGAGGTCGTCTTCATTCTCTCGATGATTTCGTCCCACCCAGCGTGGTCCAAGGCATAGTAACCATACTCATCGATTCCATGGCACGCGGTGCAACTTCTTAAGATCACGTCGCGTGCCGGACCTGTAGGCAGTGTAACGTCGGGCCGGGCCGGCCGCGTGTTGCTGGTGAATTGCGCCGCTGCAGGAACCACAGCCGTACCGATGACCATCAGAACAGCCAGACACAACACGGCTTGCCTGAATTGAAGTTTCATCGATGTTCCTCGCCTCACACCAGGGGCACCGTTCCGGTGCTCTCGCCAATGCTTTCCCGTTCAATGCCGAACATATGTAGCATGCTCAAGAGCAGGTTAGCGCACCGCTGAGTGTTGTCCGGGAACACGAGGTGGCGATTCCCCGGGAACGTCCCGTCGATCCCGCCGAGAAGAATGGTCGGCACCTTCTCGTGCGCATGTCGATGCGAGTTACCCATGTTGCTACCCTTGTAGATCAATACATGGTCCAGCAAGTTACCGTCGCCGTCGGGAGTGTTCTGCAGCTTCTTGGCAAAGTACGCCAAGTTTTCAACGTGATAGCGGTTGACCAGCGCGTAGCCCGCCTTGTTCGCTGGTATGTCTCCATGATGCGAGATCCCGTGCCAGCCCCCGATATAGCCTGCTTCCGGGAACGTGGTCCCCGAAAGATCGCGTCCTAACATCAACGTCACCGCGCGGGTAATGTCAGCCTGTAACGCCAGAACCATCAGGTCGTACATGATCTTGAAATGAACATCTTTGCTTTCGGGTATACCAAACGGCACTTCCGCGGTAACCTCGGCGGCCGGATTGTGGGTCGCATTGCGGATCCGGCGCTCGATCTCACGGACGTTGTCCAGATAGTCATCAAGCCGGGCCTGATCGCCCAGCCCGAGATCTTTCTTAAAACGCGGGATCTCGCGCGTGACCGAGTCCAGGATGCTGACGCTCTGTAGCCGTCCCGCACGTCGCTCTTCCGGGCTCGATCCGTCGCCAAACATGCGCTCGAATGCCATCCGCGGGTTAACTTCCGTGGGCAGAGGCGTTGTCGGATTGGCCCAGGAAATCGAATTCGTATAGGCGCAACTGTACCCCCAGTTGCAATTACCACTGTTGTGGCTGGCGTCCTCGATGCCGAGCTGAATCGAGGACAAGAGAGTATCCTGGCCATACTTCTGCGCAATCAGCTGATCGACCGTGACGCCCAGATACGGGCTTACTGCATCCCGTCTTGGACGCGCCCCTGACAGAAGAACCGCACCACGCGCATGGTTTCCTCCGGGCTCTTCAGTCGTGGAATACGCAGCCGTAGAATCGAGACCGCTGATCAGGACAGTGCGGTCACGGAGCGGTTCAAGTGGCTTGGTTATGAAGGAGAACTCGAAATCGGAACCTTCATCGACGGGACTCCAATACCCGGGTGCCGCGCCATGGGGATGCCAGATACCTACAAAGCGTTTCACTGGCGCAGCCGCTGTCTGAGCCTGAGCCGTCAAAGCTGGCACCATCGCCTCGAGGAAGGGTAGGGCCAAGGTCACACCGGCGCCGCGCAAAAAAGTGCGGCGTGGGATATGCTTCTTTGTTATGAACACAATCGGCCTCCTCTATCCAGTCCTGATCAATACATCCTATCTTAATTCGGCAACCGTCTCTCTAGGTTTTGTCCGCATCTGGAAGGGATCGCTGTTCACGATACCCATCAAGATCGAAGAAAACCGGTAATCATTCTGTTCAGCATCGCGCACGATCGAGCGAACAACAGGCATGTCAAAGTACTCAACACCTCGCCCCAAGCCGTAAGTCATCAGTTTCTCGGTAACCATGCGCACAAATTGTGGGGAGTACTTGAGCAGGGCTTCCCTCAACTCCGATGGACCGCTTACCTGGCTGCCATCGAACAATTCTACAGCCGAATCTATCAAGTTCCCAACGTCGCCACCATCATGTGTTCGCCACTTCGCATCCGCGGTAAAGTTTTCCAACGCAAAGCCAATAGGATCCATGAGCCTGTGGCAACTCGCACACGGCTCCTCAACCCTGTGCCGGGTCATCTGCTCCCGCAGTGTCAGAGATCGTCCCGGCCCTTCGGCGTCGGTTTCCTCCAACGCCGGCACGTTCGCCGGAGGTTCAGGCGGCGGCGTTCCCAGAATATTTTCCAGCACCCAGACACCCCGTTTGACCGGCGAGGTGCGGTTGTTCTGCACCCATGTCGTCGACAGAAAGCTTCCGTGACCCAGCAATCCGCGACGGTAGTCCAGTTCCGGCCCGAGATCGACACGCCGAAAACGTGATCCGTAGATGTTGGGGATGTCGTAGTGTCGGGCCAGCCTCTCGTTCAGAAAAGTAAAGTCCGCCGTTAGCATCTTCAGAACATTGAGGTCTTCGCGCATAATCGTTTCAAAGAGCAGTTCCGTCTCGCGCGCGAATCCTTGCCGCAACTCGTCATCCCAATCAGGAAACTCAGTCTGCGCTGGTGCGGTCGTCGACAGGTTTCGCAGATAGAGCCATTGCTGCGCGAAGTTCTTGACCAGACTCTCTGATCGCGGATCGGCGAGCATGCGCTCGACCTGCTGCTCGAGCACGACAGGATCACTGAGCCTGCCCTGGCTGGCCATGTCGATCAGCTCGTCGTCCGGAATACTGCTCCACAGAAAGAACGACAAACGCGAAGCCAGTTCCAGATCGCTAATACGGTAGGTCTCTCCCGGCCTCCATTCGACTGGTTCCCGTTCCACTCGAACAAGGAACTGCGGACTTGCCAGAAGCCGACGGAGCGCCATCTCGATACCGTCATCAAACGTGCCGATCTTGCGCCCTTCACCATAGAACAACATCAAGGTTTCCAGATCGTCGGTTGTTACAGGCCGGCGATACGCGCGTCGTGCCAGCGCTGTCAGGATTTCCTCAGCGCACGACTCTTCTTGTGAGGCATTGGACGGGCGGCACGAAAAGATTTTACGCATACTGGGCGAATCGGTGGGTCGCGCAGGGTTGAACGGTCCTTCCACTCGTAACGCGCCGATGATGGGGTAATTGCTCAGTTCGCGAACACGTCCGTTCTCAAGCGACTTGCGTTCAAAGTGCTGGACCACATCAAGGCTGGGCCGGTAGTTGGTCGCAACAAATGTGGCCCCCACCAGGCGGGATCCGGCTTTGACCGGAAGCGTGACCTCGAGTTGGCCGTCACCGGCCGAAGTCATTCCAGCCGCCGTCCCCATTTCGGTGTAAACCCAGGAATAAACCCTTTCGCTGTCGATGCTCAATTCTAATTGTTCGTTGGGAATGTACGTGCCCACACCCAGATTACGGACCGTAAAGGTGTACTCGCCATCGGCTGGGAATGCGTGGCTGACAGCCATTCCGCCACGGGTGCCGAACGGCATTCCTTCCATCTGCATGTTCTGCGAACTGTCGGTCCGTTTGATGTAGAGGCTTTCGGTCGGTGTGTTCCAAAACCCCACTGCCATCCGAGCGATCTTGGTCGCCGCAGTCACATAAGTTTCAAGCAACGTCGGTGATATTGTCAACGAGCCGGCAATGTTGTCGAAGCCGCGGCTCGAATCGTCCGCGGGAAGAAACATCGCCGGATCGATCTCCAAATCCAGCAAGTCGTGTATCGCGTTAGCGTATTCGGTTCGATTCAGCCGATGCAGGATCTTCGTTCCCGGATTCGGCTCCGCCGTGCGATCGATTTCATTTTCAAGCCAGTCCCTGAGGCCATTGTAGTCGGCCAAGGAAGGCCGGGGCATGCCTGGAGGGGGCATCATTCCGGCCCGCAGCTTGCGGATGACCTTCTCCCAGAGTTCGGCATCCTGGCTGACCAGCGCCAGGTCGACGTTTTCGAGCGAAAGATTGGCGGCTCGATTCTGCTCGTTGTGACAACCGACGCAGTATTGTTCCACAACCGCGGCATGGGCAGCGAAATCCGCTGCGGTAAGAGTCGACCCCTGTTCCGGGGCAGTTTCCCCACACCCGTAAAACACGGACAGAATCGCTACACCGGCGCACAATACAGCCTTCCTCATCTACCACCCCGCTCGCATAGCCGTTTCCAATCTGTACTATCCGTCGAACAATCAGGGTTCGCAAGTAATTTCTGCACTATTTCCTTGGCAACCGGATGTTCCATAAGGTTTTTGTTGTCAATCACTAAGGGGAATGATAGAAGTAAACTCCATAGGTTGGCAGAGCCTCAAATGCTGCATGTTCGAGGAGACCACTAATGGGTATGAAACACGGCCTAGCATTCTCATTGATCCTGCTTCTGGCGGTGGCCAGTACGGCTACCGCCAACGAGGTGGCGGACGCAGCGATGAATCGCGACCTGGAAGCGGTCCGGTCACTGCTCGACCAGAAAGCCACGGAGACCGGCCTCGCAATCGAACACCTGCGTGACTTCCTCGACTACGTCAATGCACCTCAGATCGATGGCACCACGGCACTCCATTGGGCTGTCAATCACGACGACTTAGAAACAGCGGATCTACTGATCAGTGCTGGCGCCAACGCGTCTGCAGGCAATCGCACGGGCGTCACACCCATGCGCCTGGCCGCCATCAATGGCAGCATGGCCATGATCGAAAAACTCCTCGACGCCGGAGCGGACCCGAATGCCCCTCTGACCGAACACGGTGATACGGCACTCATGATGGCCGCCCGCACCGGTTCGGCCGATGCGATCCAGATGCTGCTGGACCGTGGCGCCGAGATCGACGCAGTCGAAACTTGGGGTGGAACGAGCGCTCTGATGTGGGCCATTTCAGAGCACCACGCCGGAGCCGCAAGTATGCTGATCGAAGCTGGCGCGGACTTATCTGTTCGATCCAAAATAGTATCAGTCGCAAACCGTCGCGGCGCCGAAGGAACTGTTCCCGAAAACGCTGATCCGGATGCCGATCCGGTCGGCTATGCCAACGGAGGATTCACTCCACTTCTGTTTGCCGCCCGCGAAGGTCAGATCGACGCAACCCAGCGCCTTATTACGGCAGGGGCAGACATTAACGCAATCGCCGCCGATGGAAAGAACGCTCTTGGACTGGCGATCTATAACGGCCAATTTGAGGTGGCGTCATTCCTGGTCGAGAACAACGCGGACGTGAATCATGCCGATGCGGAAGGATTTCCGCCGCTGTTCTGGGCGGTGGATCGCCGCAACATGGAGTGGAACCCGGGATTCCCTTGGGTCGAAACGACCGATCCCCTGCCACTGATACGGCAGCTCCTTGACGCAGGAGCCAACCCGAATACGTTCGTTAACAACACCCCGCGGTCCCGGCGCAACTTCGGAGGTTCACCGCGGACCTTATTTGCGACCTCGCTGATGCGGGCCGCGTACTCCGCCGATGTCGAGCTGGTTCAACTCCTGCTGGATTACGGCGCGGATCCTTTGATTCTCAATACCGACAATGAGAACGCGCTGCTCGCGGCGTCCGGTTACGCATGGATCGACGGTTACAGCCAGGGGCGGTCGACCGGAGAACGACTGGCCACGATTCAGCTACTGGTGGAACTGGGTGCGGATGTGAACTGGGCGTGCGACCACGGGATTACACCTCTGATGATGGCCGCAAACTTTGGAGAGGTCGAACTCATTCAGTACCTGGTCGAACAGGGCGCCAACTTAGCCGCGCACGACCTGGGTAAGAAGAACAACGGCGCATTCGGTGGAAGCATCGAACCTCTGATGCCCATCGATTACGCGATCGGTGTGGGAAGCTTCCGCCCCAACAACGCCATCATTCACATGGAAGAAGCGACTGCTCTGATGACGCGGATGATGGCCGAACGCAGGATCGTGCACACGACTTCGGAATGCACCCTTCGCGCCTTCTCGTGCGGCAGCGTGGACCCCCAGGGTTCAACTGCAGCAGAGATTGCGATTACACGCTCTGTTCAAGTCGGGAATCAGGTCGAAGGTATTACAGGAGGCCTGGAAGTGGAAGTCGAGGAAAGCGTCACGCCTAACCCGGAGTAAAATAATGACAAGAATTTTTCGTTTCTTTTGCCTTGGGATTTTTCTGTCGTTGGCACTGCCAGCCACAGCGCAAGTCGGGCACCCGGCCAAGGGATCCTGGACCGGCTTTTATGGTCCCAATGATTCCGATCAGAATCGCTTCCGATTATTCTTAAACTGGACAAATCGAGAAATCACTGGTGTTATCAATCCCGGTAGGAGGGCTATAAGCCTGAATAAGGTGGAGATGGATTATTCCACCTGGACGATGACGCTGGAAGCTGAAATGCCAGTGGATGGGGGCACAGCCCATTTTGTGGTGACAGGAAAGCTTGAAAACCTTGGCTCATGGACCAACCGATTGTATTCAGGGACCTATACTCTGGGCAGCGAGTCTGGTGAGTTTTGGCTTTCGCTAAACTAAAGAACCTTTGCTAATTCTGGAGAAATCATTGATGAAAGCGAAGTTTGCCCTATTTTTAATAACACTCTTTGCGGCTTCTAGCCCCATTCAGGTGTTTGCTCACCATTCTTTTGCGGCTGAATTTGATTCCAATTCCCCCATTGAGGTGGAAGGTATTGTTATAAAAGTTGAATGGACCAATCCTCACACGTATTTCTTTATAGAAGTCGAAACTGAAGATGGTGATTTCGAAGAGTGGGCAATGGAAATGGGCAGCCCAAATGGATTGGTCCGTCGAGGCTGGAGTCGCAACAGCCTGAAGATTGGTGACGTCGTAACGGTCACCGGTTCGCGTGCCAGAGATGGTAAAGCCAAAGCTAATGCTCAGTCCGTGGTGCTCGATTCCGGTGAGCGCTTGTTCTCGGGAACCAGCCAACCAGATTTCGAAGAAGACGACAACTAAGAATAACTGTGGGGAGTATATCGTGCTGTTTCAATATATTAAGAAACTAATAGCCGTTGCGGTCATTGTCGTACTTCAGTTTTCAATATCAGGTACAGCTCTAGCCCAACCACGAGGTCCAGAACTTGACCGCACTATTCCAGCACCACGCTTGAACGACGGTAAAGTAGATTTTGGGGGAGACGGAGTATGGAGCTTACCCTGGATAACGAATTTTGCAGTTCGTATTGTCGGCGGAGATGAAACCTCCTCTGTCCCCTTCCTTCCCTGGACAAAGGCGATGCACGAATACAATGCTTCTAATAACGTCGCCTATGATCCCGAAGGATTTTGCTTACCACCAGGCGGTCCACGTTCCATGGGCACACCCTACCCAGCGGAAATAATTCAGCATCGTGACCGTATCATTATTATCTTTGAAGGCGGAGGCCATGTATGGCGGGAAATCCATATGGATGATCGCCAACATCCTGATAAGGAAACACTGAATCCTAGCTATTTTGGTCATTCTGTGGGTCATTGGGAAAACGATACACTGGTGGTTGATACCGTTGGGTTTAACGAAAAGACCTGGCTGGACTTCGGTGGCCACATGCACTCAGACCAACTGCATACCATCGAATACATCACCAGACCTGATAAAAATACTCTTCATTATGAAGCCACTATTGACGATCCTGGCGCCTACACAGAACCCTGGACAGTAGCCTGGGATATCAACTGGTCAGAGGGACAGGAACTGGCTGATTATATCTGCCAGGAAAACAATAAATTTATGATTGACCTCATTGACGATTTCGGAAATCCATTTTTTGAAAGCACGACAGTCGCACGCTAGCGCTGAACGAAATGGCCTGCGGCCAAACCCATTCTGATTTCAACAACTGTTATTTTTAAAAGCGTCGTTGATTTGCCTTTTAAGTTTTAATCTAGCTTGTTGAAGTTTTCTTTGTTCCTGTCCGAGCCATCAAGATCAAACGAAGTAGCCTCAATTCGGTTTCCAGCTGGTCCGAATGGAAATGTAAGTTTTAAAAAAGTAATTATCCCCGCATTATTAATCATTCCCGCTGTGATTGTGTAGTTCTTTGATATACCGATCGCACTCCATTCGCAGGAGCCGTCGCCTGAGGATTCTAGAGAAAAAACTTCATCTCCGTACTCATGCGGCTGGGCTATAAGGTTAATGCTCAGTGTGCATTTTCCATTTCCTGCAGCATCGCCTTCGGAAAGATATGTGCCATCGACCACTGACTGACCTAGGCTGAAAGGCATATAAAAGATGGTTAACGAAGTTATTAGGCTTGCTCTGACTTTGGATGTTTTCATAACGTTCGTGTGTTAATCATTTATCACTCGGGACTGAGTTAATTGTTCAGGTTCCGTCATTCTTGCTCACAGAATCCAAGCTCAGATCATAAAAGAATCTAAGTCAAAACAATTTGACTTAAGTCAAATGGCTATAACTAAATGTTCTGCATGTGGGAAATTGAATCGATAATGGAAGAAGCTGCCGCTCGGTTTTCGAGACGAGAATTCTCTCAAGGTTAAGGCTGCTTGCCTAAAATGGTTCAAGCGATACCTGTTGTAGCAACGAGCCGAAACAGACCCCCTAGGCAAGTATGGAGTCCAATCTGCCAAACCTCTATTATCATGCGAGTTAACTATCGAGGATCATATGAAACTTTGCACTAATTTGATTACACCTAGCTATTTCGCGGAGGGGCTCCATTCTTAACAACTCGATTTCACGATTCTTTACAGCAATGAGTCCTCTGCGCTGCAGATTGCCAAAAATTCGGCTGATTGTTTCCAGAGACAATCCAAGAAACCCTCCAATGTCGCCTCGGGTCATTGGCAATAAAAGGCGAAAGGGAGATAGAGCCATACGCTCGCAACGGCTAGATAGATTAAGAAGGAAGTGGACGGCTCGTTCTTCTGCTGTACAGCTACTTAAGAGATTATGAATCTCTTGATCCTTGGTTATTTCTTTCCCCATAATGGCAAAGAAGTGATGTTGCAGATCAGGGATTTGGCGGCTTAGGCTTTCTAATTGAGAAAAAGGAATTTCGCAGACAGAAGCGTGTTCAAGTGCCTGGATCGCGTTAACATGCATTCCGTTAGCGATGCCATCCAAACCTATGATTTCTCCAGGAAGAAAAAACCCATTAACCTGCTCATTACCATTATAACTGAGTGTGTAAGATTTGAAGCTTCCTGAATGGACTGCATAGACTGACTTGAAATTGTCATTCTTTTTATAGAGATGATCTCCCTTTTTGTACGAAGAGTTATGCTCAACAATTTCATCTAGTTGTTTGATTTTTGATTCGTTAAGTGCAATGGGGAGACAAAACTTATTGAGTCTGCAGTCGGAACAAGTAATAACCGTGTGCCGCGGATTAACATTATGCGTCTTAAGGAGCGTCAGGCGCGGATTAACGTTAGGCATAGTAACTACCCTGTAGATTCGTTGGATCTCATCGGATTATTATGGGCTTTAAGGGCATAGTCGGACACGGCTGAATTGTGATTTGGTAGCTATGGCCACTACTGAATAGTGACTATAAGCTATTAATTAATAGTACAGTTTTACTAACTTAAAACAAAAGTACTAACAAATGTTTTTGTCACCCTAGTTTTTTACCCCACCCCCAAATTCGTCTAAATCACTGTATCCAGATCGATCTACGGCGTCACGTTAATCGTCAGATACTGATCATGATAGAGCCCACCATCATCCGCCCGGCCCCAGAGCAAATAGGTGCCGGGCTCGTCGAAGCTGACTGAAACTTCATGAATGCCGTCCTCAGGCAGCTCAGGTGGTATCCACAGCCAGCTCCAGGGTGAGTTTGCCGATGGGCGCGTATCCTCCCAAGGTTTAATTTGAGGCGGGTCGAAATGAACAACATCCTGTACCGCCGCCACGGTCTCGGGAGCGCGGTAAACATTCCAGGACAGGAACAACCCATTATTTTTCGCCACAGTAGGCTTCAGAGGCGGACGCATCATCATCATGTTGCGAACCATTTCAGGCGTTGCGAAAACCGAAGCCGCACCTCCGAGAAGAAGCCTGATTGACCGCATGGGATCAAACGGCTCAGGAACGCCATCGTCAGTTACCCGAGTCTGAAACCTGAGAGGTTGCCCGACCCTGGCAGTTCGAGCTTCATCTCCGATTAATTCCGCAACCGGTGGGATATTCGCCCTGATTTTCGCGTCGGATGATCCTGCACCCAGAGAACCAGTTTCCGACATGATAATTATGTTATCTATTTTGTAATCATCCCTCAGAGTACCGTAAGCTTTTCGCGTCAGACCATTCGGAGAAGTCACTTCCCAGACCAGCTCACTGTCTCCAAAATCGCTAGGGACGATTACATCAAATGTGAACCGATTTCGACGTGGTAGGAAATGTGTTGGTTGCCCTCGATCTGCCTCTCCCTGTGAGAAGAAGTTATTTTCTCCTACCGGAATATCCAGTTCTTCTTGCCAGTTATGATTGAAATAGCCGAATGTGAGAGAAATAGTGCCGTCGTCATTTACGCGCCAGCCTTCGTAGGCTACTTCTGTGTGCTGACCGCTGCTGTAGGTATTCTTGGCGTAGTAGTAGGCCTCGTCTGCTGTTGCAAAGTTTGATAGGAACGTCAGTACAACTGTCAACAGCAAGGCAGTGATTTTTACCAATTTGTCACTTTTCATATCTTACCTTCTTGGGTAACTCTCTTATCTTACAAGTTTGTATGTTGGCAAAGGGCGGAGCTCCCCCCGGGAGCCTCACCAGTCGGTTGCCCAGTTGATGCCCTGGCACTATAGCAACTGCTTAACTTTTTCCAGCGCCAGTACATCAAACTTCTGTCAATCACTGGCCTCCGAAGAATCTGCAATAGGCCATACCAAGGGCGCCAGGCACAATGGACAACCTATTACGTGATCGTTGGGTCCGAGATTAAGATTCCTGCGGCGCTTTTCCATTTCTTCTAGGAATTGCTCATCGGTCATGGTTACCCTGATTCCCAGATCGATAAACATATTCGTTACCGAGCGGTTACCAGAGCCCTGCCAGTTACGCGCATCTGGCACATTGACATTGGCCGATGTGTTGTCGAAATAACCGGTGATATGAAGTATAGTGCCTTTGGGCAACAGCGGGGTGTAATCGTCTTCATAGGGGTAGCCTCTCACCCAGTTGTGGTCATAGCCCACACAGGATAGTGTTTCGACTGAATAACCCCAGATCGCCTCCAGACACATACGCTCACCAGGAGCATGCAGATGCGGCTCGAACGTGACGATCTTGGTGTTTTCAGTGAGTACCGTGTAAGCGTGCAACTCCTGATCTCTTGCATCGCCCTCGACGCTGATATCAACGCCATTGCCAAAGAAACTAAGTCCATTTTTAAACTTCGGTTCATAGCCTTTCGGATGGAAAATGAAGCCTATCTGCAGATGACCCGTGGTATCGTGCCCGTTGGAGTGCAGGTGCGCTGAATCGGAGTAGAAAACGGAATTGGCTTTCAGTAACCGACCTGCATCCGGGTCGAAGATATCTCCGTTCCGACCCACTTCATGTACCGGCCAGTTAACGGCCTCACCAGAAATTACAACACCATTTTCGTCCAGTACTTCAGTACGCCAGATCATGTGGTGAAAGATGAATAGACCACCCACGGTATCGGAAGCTTCTGCGCCAGTACCCACATCGTTCACTTCCACGATTTCTACTGACTTCACATAGCGGTCTTCAGTTAATCCCGTTGGAACGCTGGGAATCTCACCCCACCAGTCGGGTCGGCCACCTGCCATGAAGTAATCTTCGGTATTTACAATCAGGTCAGG